>Ga0208220_1000049_pt1 | contig 41017 bp, 36 predicted proteins | sample NGESurdeep092012_9_FD_184484 | JGI IMG/M metagenome (GOLD analysis project Ga0208220, IMG submission 184484) | Arctic peat soil microbial communities from Barrow, Alaska - NGEE Surface sample F53-1 deep-092012 (SPAdes) | ecosystem: Environmental > Terrestrial > Soil > Wetlands > Peat ...
AGAGCCTGCAGAAGCAGTTCCTGAGCGGCTCGGACGACGACAATGGCCTGGAGCGTTTTATCACCGCGACCCGGCGGCAGAACTTCCTCGTCCCGCCCCGCCGGAACCGGGCCTTCCCGCTGATCGAACTCACCTGACGGGCTCAGCCCTCACCTGCAGCCGGCTCGGCTGGCAGGTACCGCCGTCACGGAGACCGGCGATCTCCTGATCGCTGACAGCGAGCTGGATGACGACAGCTTCAACATCGTCGCGGCGGCCCGCTTCGAGCCGGACACCGCCCCGGCGCGGGTCACGGAGACTATCCGGAAGCTGGCCGCCGTCGGCTGTCCCTTCTCCTGGCACCTGGGTCCTGCCTCCACGCCAGCAGACCTTGCCGCGCACCTGGAGGCCGCCGGTCTGGAGGCGTCCGAGACCGAGATGGCCATGTGGAAGGACCTGAGCGACGTCCCGCCGGAGCCGCACGCCGATGGACTGGACATCCGCGTGGTGGCCACCCCCGCGCAGCTTGCCGACTATGCCGCGATCCTCGCGGCGGATCGGGATCCGCCGTCCGCCACCGTACGCCGCTTCTTCGCCGGCGCCACCGGATGGGCTCTCTCCGCAAACTGCCGGGCCCATTACCTGGTCGGCCACATGGGCGACCGTCCAGTGTGCTCAGCCGAGGTGTTAAATAGATATTCATCTATTCAGTCTGCCGCGCTGACTCAGGGGTCGAAGTCTCCGCCCGGCTAGCTCAGCCGGTTCCAGCGATGGCGCTGCGCCGCTCGAGGAAGGTGACGTCGCGCCAGCGGCCGTGATGGCAGCCGATGCGGGAGCGGGTGCCGACTACGCGGAAGCCGGCCCGCTCGTGCAGGCGGATGCTGGCGGTGTTCTCGGGGAAGATCCCGGTCTGGAGCGTCCAGATCCCCGCGCTGTCCGCTGAGGCGATCAGGGCCGCGAGCAGCGCGGTGCCGATGCCCCGGTGGTGCGCGCCAGGCCGCACGTAGACCGAGTGCTCGGCGACACCGGAGTAGACGCACCGCTCTGACACGGGCGAGGCGGCGACCCACCCGAGTACCTGCCCGCCGACGTCGGCAGCGACGTGGCGGTGCAGCCGCAGCTTCGCGCGGTCGAACGCCTCCCAGGTCGGTGCGGAGGTCTCGAAGCTGGCGTGGCCGGTATCCAGGCCTGCCTGATAGATGGCGAGGACCTGGTCCGCGTCGGCGGACCGCATCGGCCTGAGGAGGAGCCCGGCGGGCGCGGGCGGCCGCTCCGCCTGAATGATCGCCGGTTGCAGGCCGAGTCCGGTGGCGCGGGCCGGCTCGATGCGGACACCGGTGAAACCTGCGGCTAGCAGAAGATCGCGATACCCGGCGGCCGTGAGCGTTCCGGTCGTGCATCCGGTCAGCTGCTCGGCCTCGGCCCGGCGGGCGGGATCGAGCCCGTCACTGGCGATGACGTCGCTGATCCCGAGCCGGCCGCCGGGGCGCAGGACCCGGAAGGCCTCGGCCAGGGCAGCCGGCTTGTCGGCCGACAGGTTGATCACGCAGTTGGAGATGACCACGTCGACCTGGCCGTCGGGTAGCGGGATGTCCTCGATGTGGCCCTGCAGGAACTGCGCGTTAACCGCGCCGGCCCGGGCCGCGTTGGCGCGGGCGAGGGCCACCATGTCCGGTGAGGTGTCCAGGCCGTAGGGCCGGCCGCCGGGAGCGACCCGCCGCGCGGACAGCAGCACGTCGATCCCGCCGCCCGAGCCTAGGTCCAGCACGGTGTCGCCCGGGTGCAGTTCGGCGACGGCGACGGGGTTGCCGCAGCCCAGGCTCGCCCGCACCGCGCCCTCGGGCAGCTCGCTGAGGTCGGCGTAGCCGGCCGCGCCGAAGCCGCCCGCGGTGAATGTACCGGGATCACAGTCAGTGATCTGCTGTCCGGACCGCGCGGCGCGGGCAAGAGCGGAATAACGGGCCGCCACCCTGGCCCGGATCTCCTCGCGGTCGGGTGCCCTATCGGCTCCGGACATGGTCGTCCTCCAGGCATGAGTCTTCAGCGGGCGTTGCCGGTACCGGCCGCGGCGGTGACGGGGCGTCCCATGACGAGGTCGGCTGCGGTCGGGAAGCACTCCACGCAGGCGTCGTTGATCCGGTAGAGGCTCGCGGTGCCGCGGCGCTCGACGAGCACGAAGCCGACATCGGCCAGCCGCCTCAGGTGCGCGGACACCGTCGACTGGCCCACCCGGACCGCCGCCACGATCTGCCCGACGGTCATCGGCTCGCCGCTGCGGGCCAGCAGCGACACGACCTGCACGCGGGTCCCGTCGGCCAGCGCGCCGAACCAGGCCGCGTACTCCTCAGCCGCCCCGCGATCGAGCGGTTCTACAGTCTTCATCGTTAATCGACGATAAACGATAAAAACGCGAGCCGCAACCACGTGGGCCGGATCGAGGTCCTCGGTCCGCAGCGAGCAGAGCTCCTCGCGCCGCAGCGCGGCGTCCGCTGTACACCGGCGTCAGCGGCCAAGGGCCCGCGCGACCTGGGCGATGCCCTGGCCCCACTCGGCCAGGGGGCCGGCGGGCAGGTAGGCGTGGCCCTTGGGGGTGTAGTCAGCCATCGGGGCGGCGGCGTAGCGCTCGCGTCCGCGGGCGTCGATGAAGATCACCTCTGAGGTGTGGATGACGTCCGCGTTCCGGCTGGGCGCGTCGACGGAGATGCCGTAAGTACGCCACGTGGTCCTCAGGCTGGCTAGCGGCCCGGTGAAGAAATGCCACGACGGGATCGTGGCGAGCTGATGCTCCCGGGAGTAGGCGGCCACGTCGGCGACGGCGTGGTAGTAGGGGTTGACGTTCACGGCGATGAAGACCGCCCGCGACGGCGAGCGGCCGAGATCACGGTAGGCGTCGATGAATTCCTGCGAGACGATCGGGCAGATATCGACGCAGTGCGGGTCCATGAACTCCAGCACCACCGGGCGGCCGCGGAAGCTGGCCAGTGACAGGACGCTCCCGTGCTGGTCGGTGAGCGTGAAGCCCGGGGCGGGCGTGCCGGGCACCGGGGACAGCTGCATCAGGTCGGCAAGCGGGGTGGAGACGCTGGCCGGAATCCCGCTGGGCCGGATGCCCGCCAGCGAGTCCTGCTGCGCCCGGTGCCGGACGACGAGAAAGGCCAGCAGCCCGGCCACGAGCACCGTCGCGCACAGCAGCGCGATGATCAGGCGCCGGATCAGCCGGGGCGGCGGCGCCCCGGGCGCCCGCTCCGGGCTCCCGGCAGGACGCCCGGCGGGGGGCAGGGTCGGCGTGGCGCGTGTCACACGGCCACTGTAGAACTGTGCACCGCCGCCGGTGCGGTACACGGCATAGCGCAGACCGGCGTCAGTCCTCGCAGGCTAGCTCGCCGTGCCAGGCTTCGCGGCCCTCGCGGACCGCGAAGTAGGCGACGGCCAGGGCGGCGACCGGGTCGGCCCACCACCAGCCGAAGACCGCGAACAGGACCAGTCCGAGCAGAGTCGTCGCGGACAGCGTGGCGCACAGCATCGTCTCAGCGGCATCGGCCAGGATGAGCTGGTTGCCCAGCGCCGAGCCGACGCGCCGCTTGCTCCAGCTCAGGAGTGGCATGACCAGCAGCGATCCCACGGTCAGGCCGATGCCGACGGGTGATCTCTCGGGATGCGAGCGGGCGGCCAGGTCGATGACCGAGGCGACGACCACGTAAGCGGCCAGGACGAAGAACGTGACGGCGATGATCCGCAGCACCCGCCGCTCGGCCTGCTCACTGGCTCGGCCGCCGTGCAGCTCGGCACGCAGGCGACCCAGGACCAGGGCGGCGGAGACCAGCTCGATGACCGAGTCGAAGCCGAAGCTGGTCAGGGCCAGCGACCCAGCGACTATGCCCGCGGTGACCGCCACGCCTGCCTCGATCAGCATCCACGCGATCGAGAACCGCTCCAGGCGGACGGCCCGGTGGAGGCCGGGCACGGGCGCATCGCGAGGCACGCTCGTGACGTCCGTCAACTCGTGCCGCCCTCTATGGTCAGCAGCTCATCGGGCGCGTGGTCAACCTGGAGGGTCGTGTGGTCGAGCGCGAACCGCTCGCACAGGACCTGTTCCAGCTCGCGGCGGACCTGGTGGCAGTCGGCCGGGGGCCGGACCAGGACGTGCGCGGACAGGGCCGGGAAGCCGCTGGTGATCAGCCAGACGTGCACGTCATGGACCGAGGCCACGCCGGGCTCGCTGGTGATGGCCGTGATGATCTCGCCGGGGGCATATCCGGCGGGTGCGGCCTCTAGCAGGATCTGGCCGGTCTCCCGTAGCAAGCCCCAGGCTGCGCGCAGCATGAGGGCGACGACGATCAGGGAGGCGATCGCGTCGGCCCGCCCGAAGCCCGTGATGATGATCACGATCCCGGCTACCAGGGTGCCGATGAAGCCGTACAGGTCGGTGATGATGTGCGCGAAGGCGCCCCTGACGTTGATCGAGCCGCGGTTGGCTCTGGCCAGGACCCAGGTGGCGGCCACGTTCACGGCCACGCCCACGGCCGCGACGGCCACGACGATGCCGCCGGTCACCGCCAGCGGGTGGATCAGGCGGCTGATCGCCTCGAAGGCGACCAGCGCGCTGATGACCAGCAGCGTGATGCCGTTGGCCTGCGCCGACAGCACCTCAGCGCGCTTGAACCCGAAAGTCCACACACCGGACGCGGGCCGCCGGGCGAGGCGGATCGCCAGCAGGCTGGCACCCAGTGCGCCCGCGTCGGTCAGCATGTGCCCGGCATCGGCCAGCAGCGCCAGTGAATGGCCGATGAAGGCCGTGACGACCTCGAAGACCAGGAACCCGACGATGAGTCCGAGCGCGATCGTGATGTAGCGACTGTCGGAACTGGCGGTAACACCGTGGCCGTGGTCGTGCACGACCGTCCCGCCGGGACGGTCGTGCTGGTCATGCTGGTGCGGCGCCGACTCCGGGTGATCACCGTCGCAGCCGGTCACGCGTCCTCCCGCTCGGGATGCAGCGCCACGGTGTGCTGGGTGTGGGTGAGCGCCAGGTCCAGGAGCATCCGGACATGCGCGTCATCGAGGCGGTAGTACATCATCCGGCCCTGACGCCGGGGCGAGGAAACGATCCGGTGCGCCCGCAGCCAGCGCACCGCATGACTGGCCGCCGACTCGCTCATCCCGGTCACCGCGGCCAGGTCGCACACGCACATCTCGCCGCCCGCTAGCAGCGCCACCAGCAGCCGCAGCCGGTTCGGATCCCCCAGCAAGGCGAAGACATCCGCGGCTTGCTCCACGTCTCCGTCCGAGGGCATCGCTTGCCGGACGGCGGCGACCCGCTCTCGGTCGACCATCCGAACGGAGCACTCATCCAGGCTCGTCACGATATCTGAACGATCGCTCATACGTGCTATCATACCGCGATGTGCATCAGGCGGGCTGGCGTGGATTCAGTTCTCCCGTGTCGCGTCCGGCTCGCCGAAGAAGATCTCTCGTACTTCGCGGGCCGCGTAGATGACCAGCACGTACCCGGCGGCTGGATCGGCCCACCACCAGCCGGGCCCGGCGTTCAGCGCCAGGCCCGTCAGCACGGCGATGGCGAGAATCCCGTCGATCATCGTGACCCGGCCCTCGGTCATCAGCACCGGATTGTCCAGGGCCCGGCCGGTCCTGGCCTTACCCCACGCCAGCGCGAACATTGCCACGGCGGTCACCGCCGTCCAGGCGATCCCGGGTACGGAGTGCCGCGGGTGGAACCCGGCCGCCAGTACTATCGTCGACTGGGCGAGAAGATAGAGCGCCAGGACGGCGAATGCGAAGCCGATCAGCCGCTGGCCGCGCCGCTGGCGTTCTGCGCCGGTACCTGAAAGCTCCCAGATCACCACCGCGGACGCGCCGATCTCGATCAGGGAATCCAGGCCGAACCCGGCCAGCGCAACCGACCGGGCCGCGAGCGCCGCGACAGAAAGCACGACGATCCCGGCGACGTTCCAGGCCAGCGTCGAATACTCCAGGGCAAAGGCCCGGCGCAGCAGGACGCCCCGCTCCGCGCTTTCCGCAGGGGTCACCGGCCCAGTCTGACAGCGGCGCGTCCGGGCCTCCGGCATCCCCTCATCAGTTCAGGCCCGACCATAGGTAACGGGCACCGATCGCGACCACCAGGATGCCCATCACCCGCCGGATGAGGACGTCAGGAAGGTGCCGCTGTATCCGGGCGCCGGTGTAGGCGCCTGCCAGGCCGCCGACGCCCAGCGCAATCCCGGTAGGCCAGTCCGGGGCAACGGACCCGTGGTGATGGATCGACAAGATCATGAAGGTCACGACGCCCGCTACCGACGTCACGAACGTCGACGCCAGCGCAGCGGGCGCAACCTCCTTCGGCGGGCGGCCGGTTCCGATCAGGATGGGAGCCAGGATCGAGCCGCCGCCGATCCCGTAGATACCGCCCACGCAGCCCACCGCCGCCGCGAGCAGGATCAGTACGGCCAGGGGAATGACCCAGGCCGGCCGGGGCGGGCCGCCCGAGCGGGTCGGCCGGGTCAGCGCCAGCCACGCGCCGAGCGGCAGCAGGACCGCCGCGACGACGAAGTCAAACAGGTGCGGGCTCGGCAGCAGCGTGACCCGGATGATCGATCCGGTGATGACGCCGGGCAGGGTTCCGGCGATGAGGACCAGAGCGAGCCTGCCGCCGGTCTGGCCCTGCCGCCAGTACCGGTACAGCGCACCCGGGGTGGCGACGACGTTGTAGAGCAGGTTGGTCGGGGTAACGGCCGGGCTCGGCGTCCCGAGCACGCCGACCTGGAAGGGGAGCAGCAGCACCGCACCGGAGATCCCCGCGGGCGTGGCCAGCACCGCGAAGGCGAAGGCCGCCACCAGGGCGACGATTTCCGTCCAGCCGGGCCCGAGCATCCGACCACTGTACTGGGCTTTCCCGGTCGGACAACATGCCAATTGCGCCGTTCAGCGGGGCAGTGCCACCCCGGCCGCGGCGAGGATGACGCCTGTGCCTGCGGCGAGAAGCAGCGTGAGAACGACGCTGCGCCGGAGGGCCAGGAGCAGGATCGCGGCGCCGCCGAGGATGGCGAACTGCCAGGGCTCGGTGAGGGCGCGGGCGAGCGGGATCGCCGCGCCGAGGATGGCACCGATGGCAGCCGGCCCGGTGCCGTCGAGGAAGGCGCGGGCGGTCCGGTTGTTGCGGAGCCGGTCGAAATGCTGGGCTCCGAGCAGGATGAACGCGAAGGACGGGCTGAAGGCGATGGCGGAGGCGAGGATGCCGCCGAGGAGTCCGGCGGCCGCGTAGCCCACGACGGCGACGGTCTGCACGACCGGGCCGGGGGTGATCTGGCCGAGGGCGACGGCGTTGAGGAACTGGCCGCCGGTCATCCAGTGGTAGTGGCTGACGGCGTCGGCCTGCATGAGCGGGATGATGACGAACCCGCCGCCGTAGGACAGGGCTCCGACTTTGAACGCCACCCAGACCAGCGAGACCAGACCTCCGGCAGCGACGATGCCGCTGGCGGCCAGCGACATTGGCACGACTGCAGGGGCGCGGGCGGAGGCACCGGGAATACGAGTGGCGATCTCGATCACGCCGCAGGCGAGCAGGACGAGCACGAGCCAGGGTCCGAGAGTGGCTGCCGCGACGATGCCCGCGGCCAGGTAGCCGATCCAGCGCAGCTGCCGGGCCCGGTCGGCGGAGCGGGCAGCGCGCCAGCTGGCGGGCAGCAGGCCGGACCCGGCCTGGACGGCGACCGCGGCGACCGCGGCTCCGGCGCCAGCTCCGGCCGCGGTGATCCAGCGGGGCGGCGAGCCGCTGAGGAACAGGGCGGAGAGCGCGAGGATGACGATCAGGCCGGGGATGATGAACGCGGCCCCGCCGACCAGGGCGCCTGGCCTGCCGCGCAGGCGCCAGGCGCAGAAGATCGCCAGCTGAGTCGAGGCCGGTCCTGGCAGCAGGTTGCAGGCGCTGACAGCGTCCTCGAACTCGCCCGGCTCTAGCCAGTGCTCACGCTCGACGCACAGGTCCCGCAGCAGCTTGATGTGCGCCGGCGGGCCGCCGAAGCCGATGCAGCCAATCCGGCCCCACTCGCGCAGGATCGTCAGCAGGGTGGCCGGCTGCGCGGCATTGGTGTCGACGGTCCCGTCCGGCGGCGTCATCGGGCTGCGGCGGGCCGCGTGATGCGCTGGATCAGGAAGCCGACGCGGCTGTGCAGGTCCGCGGCGACGCGCTGGAACGCGGGGTAACTGGCATCACCACTGCCCGCAGCGGGGTCCGGGACGCTCCAGTGGAGCGGCTCGGACCGCCCTGGGAACCCGGGGCAGATCTCCCGGACCCGGTCGCAGACAGTGATCACGTAATCGAAACGGTGCGTGCTGAACTCGCTCAGGTGCTTGCTCCGCCGTCCGCTCAGGTCGATTCCGTATTCGCGCATCACCCGCACCGCGTATGGGTGCAGGGCCTTCGGGTGGCTGCCCGCGCTGACGACCTGGACCCGGTCACCGCCAGCTCGCTGAAGCAGGGCCTCGGCGATCTGAGAGCGGGAGCTGTTCCCGGTGCACAAGAACAGCACCCGTATCGGGGCTGCGGAGGGCGATCCGGCCTGGGAGGCCGCCGGAGGCGCAGCGGGCAGGATGCCGGGTTGCAGCTCGTCAGCGGCCACGGCGAGCAGCTGGCCGCACCGGGCCAGCTCGACCCGGTAGTAGCTGTCGCGCCGGTCGGCTGAGCTGCGGTGAACCGACACCAGCGCGCCAGCGCGCAGCCGTCCCAGGTGGTAGGAGACCGCGTTCTGCGGCTGCCCCACCAGGTCGGTCAGCTCTTGTACCCGCCGGTCGCTGCGCGCCAGCTCGCTGAGCAGCCGCCAACGCAGCGGATGACCTGCCAGCCGCAGGAAGGCCGGCGGTAGCAGCTGCCCCTGGGCTGACTCCGTTCCCACGCACGCGAGAATACATCAGGCTAATTTGATGTACTTGACGCAGGTCGGCCAGCCACTACCCGGTTGTCCTGGCAGCGGTTGCGTCCCGCCGGGCTCGCGCGAGCGCGCGCCAGATGACGGGCGCGCCTACAAGCGCGGGGATGAACCAGAAGGTCAGCGGCGGGAGACGGTCCCAGAGCGGCAGGTGCGGCCCGTTGTCCACGTAGAACGCGGTGAGCATCGCGATGTAGGACACGCCCATGCCGGCGATGTGCGGGCTGTCACCGGGACGGTGCTGACGGCGGTGGCGGCGCCCGGTGAAGGCGGCGGTGAACGCGATCGCGCCGATGATGAACAGCTCGTAGTCCTGCCGCCAGCAGACAATGGCCAGCACGGCGGCGCTGGCGAACGCCAGCGTGAGAGCCCGGTAGTACCAGCGTCCGGCGCGAACGTGCCGGGCTGTGCCCTTGCGGGAGACCGCGGCAGCGGCTCCGGTGATCACGGCGGCGACCGCGGCGGCGACGTGTACGGCCAGCACGACGAGGAAGGCCGGCATGGTCGAGCCGACCTCGGTGCCCAGGATCCGGCTGGCGTCCAGCATGGCGGCTCCCCGTCTCGAGCGAGGACGGCCCGCAGCATGGATACGCGGTGATCGACGCTCTGCGGCAGGCGACCGCCGGCCAGCTGGATCTGCCGACCGGCACGATCTATCCGGCTCTGCACCGCCTTGAGGAGCGCGAGCTGATCAGCGGCTCGTGGTCGGTGGTGGACGGGCGGCGACGGCGCAGCTACCAGCTGACCGCCAGGGGCCGCAGCTCGCTAGCGCAGCGCCGGGCGGAATGGCGCGAGTTCTCCGCGGCGATGACGACGGCGCTGAGGATGCCTGCGTGGCCGCATCCAGCCTGATCAGCAGCTGCCTGGCCGAACTTGGCAGCCGCCTGCCCGCGTCGATCGCCGACGAGCTGTCCGACGGCGTCGAGCAGGCCTACCACCATTTCCAGTCGGCCGGGCTGAATGATGAGCAGGCCGCCCGCGCGGCGCTGGCGGAGTTCGGCCCAGCCGACCTGGTAGTGGCCAGCTTCGCGGCCAGCTCGCCTGCCCGGCGGACATCGAGGCTGCTGCTGGCCACCGGGCCGCTGGCCGGGGCGTGCTGGGCCGCGGCCCTGCTGACCGGCAGGGCGTGGAACTGGCCGGTCCCCGCGGCGGCCCGCGCCGCGTTCGGCACTGCTCTGGTCGCGGTCATCGGAGCGCTGATCGCCGCTGCCGCAGGCCGGGAGTACCAGACTGCCGTGCGCACGGCCACCACCGGGTGCCTGGGCCTGCTCGTGCTGGATGCCGTCATGCTCGTCATGGTTCTGGCCGCGGCCGGCCGCCCGGCCGGACTCCTCGCGCTGGCGGCCTGCGCCAGCGGTACCCGGATCACGCTGACCCTTCACCGCCTGCCAGGGATCCTCAAGGGCACCCAGCTGGCAGGAGGCACCTAGAGCGAGGGCGCGCTCGTATCGGGCCGCCTTTGATCACTGGATCACTATGCGCAGCCGCTCGCGGGCAGCGCCCAGCGCCTTCTCCACGTTCTGGTGGGTGTCGCCCTCGGCGAAGATGAAGCCAAGGTAGCGGTCTCCTTCCGGGAGCGGCTGAACGCGCTGGCCGATGGGGATGGTGATGGTCAGGCCGGTGATGCCGGGCGTGGCCGTGGCGGCCGCGCGGCCCTCAACTGCCCGGAGCACGCCCGGCTGCGGTACGGGCAGCATGAGCACGCCGGAGGGCCCGGCGGCGGGGCGGCGGGGGGCGGGGCGGCCGAGGGCGTTGGCCAGCACCAGCTCTTCCAGGCTCATGCCGCCGGGGAAGCGCAGCACGCGCGAGCAGAGGCCGCCGATGGAGCGGGCCGCCAGTTCGAGCATGGTGGGCCTGGCCGCACCGCGGCGATCGTCGATCCGCAGCTCGGCGTGGATGGGGCCGTAGGTAAGGCCGAGTGCGCGGGCGGCTCGCCCGGCGGTGGCGACGGCGGCGGCGAGGACGGGCTCAGGCAGCCGGGAGGGGGTGGTGAGGAGGGTTTCCTCGAAGGTGGGGCCGTCGGGGGTGCAGGGTTTGTCGAAGATAGCGGTGACGGCCAGGTCGCCGGCCGTGAGCAGGCCGTCGATGCTCAGCTCCTGGCCGGGCACGTACTCCTCGACGAGCAGGGGCTCATCGGCGGGCCGCCGGGCTGTGCCCAGGATCCGCCGGACCTGCCGGGCTGCGGCCGTGGTGGTCGCCGGGTCGTCGGCGCGCAGGATTCCCTGGCTGGCGCTGAGTGACACCGCCTTGACCACGCACGGGAACCCGACCTCGGCCGCGGCCTGCTGCAGGCAGCCTTCCGAAGCGTCAGCGGCCACGATCCGGAACGCCGGCTGCGCGAGTGAGGCGGCCGCCCACCGGCGCCGTTGCGCGACCTTATCGGCGGCGGCGGTCACCGCCTCCGCGGGGTTGGCGGGCAGCCCCATGCGCGCGGCCACAGCCGCAGCGAGCGCCAGCATCGGGGTGTCCGCGGCGACGACCGCGCTGACAGGTCCGATCCTGGCCATGATCCGGTCGGCGCTGCCCTGCAGGTCGCCGGGGCTGACCTGGATGACCGGGTGACCGCCCAGCTGCAGCGCGCCGTCGCTGCCGATGACGATGCCGAGTCCCATCCGGCCCGCGGCGAGCAGGAAGTCGGCGGCCCGGTAGGTGCGGGCGGGTACGAGCAGCAGTACCCGCGGCGCCGTCAGCCCTGCCGCCAGGCTCGCAGCGGTCTCGCCGCCCGGTTCCGTGGCGGTCACCGTTTTTCCGCCGAGAAGAACGGCTGGGTCCCTGCCTCGTGACTGGTGACGTCGGCGAGCCCGGTCATACCCGGGAGGCGCGCCCGCAGCAGCGGCTCGATGCCCTGGCGGACAGTCACCTCCGCCAGGCTGCAGCCCTGGCATCCTCCTTCGAGGCGGATGCGAATCCAGCCCTGGTCGGCGCCGTCCACGGCGACGTGGCCGCGGTGGGCGGCGATCACCGGATTGATCTCGGCGTCGAGGATGCGGCGGGCCTGCTCGGCGAGGTTCGCGGCACTGCCGGGCGGCGGCCCCGCGCCCGGTGCCACCAGCCGCACGCTGATGATCTCGGGGACGGCGGCGCGGATCTGAGCCTCGATGCGGGAGGCCAGTGGCAGGACGGCGCCGGGGGAGCCGGTGACCTCCAGGGCGGCGATGCGGTCCTGCACCGCGACGACGCGCACGGCTGCGCCGCGGGCGATGACCGAGGGGAGAACGCTGCGCTCCAGGGCGGCTGTCACCTTCGCGGCCAGATCCGTCACGGCGCAGCTCCCGGGCCTGCCGCCGGGGCCGGCGGGGCGCAGGCCCCGGTCCGGCGGGCCGCGGCGAGCGCGGCATCGAGATCGGCGACCAGGTCTCCGGCGGCCTCGATGCCGACCGACAGGCGCAGCAGGTCATCGGGCACCGGGGACGAGGGCCCCTCCATGCTGCGCCGGTGCTCGATGAGGCTCTCTACTCCGCCCAGCGACGTGGCGCGCTTGAACACCCGGACGGCCTCCAGCACCGCCATGGCCTGGCCGGGTCCCCCGGCCAGCCGGATCGACAGCATCCCCCCGAACCCGCCGGTCATCTGCCGGGCCGCGATCTGGTGACCCGGATGCGACGGCAGCCCCGGATACAGCACGGCGCTCAGCGCAGGGTGACCGTGCAGGTGCGTGGCGATGGCCAGCGCGCTCTCGGAGGCGCGGTGCACGCGCAGGAACAGGGTGCGCATGCCCCGCTGCAGTAGCCACGCCTCGAACGGCCCCAGCACGGCGCCGGCGTTACGACGCCAGGACCGGATCCGTTCCCAGAAGGGATCACGCCGGGCCGTCAGCACCGCGCCGGCCAGCACGTCGCTGTGGCCGTTGAGGTACTTGGTGGCCGAGTGAACGACCAGGTCGGCGCCGTGCTCGAACGGCCGGGTGAGCACGGGAGTCGCCACCGTGTTGTCGACGGCGACCCGGACCCCCGCGGAATGGGCGAGCTCACAGGCGGCCGCCAGATCGGTGATATCCCACATCGGGTTCGCCGGTGTCTCCAGCCACAGCAGCCGGGTCTGGCCCGGGCGGATCGCCGCTGCCAGCGCGGCCAGGTCGGTGGTATCGGCGAACTCCACGTCCAGGCCCCAGGTGAGCGCGAACTCGGCCAGCCACTTCCGCACCCCCCAGTAAAGAACCCGGGAGACCAGCACGTGATCGCCGGGGAGCAGGGACTGGAAGACTGCGGTGGCTGCCGCCATCCCGGACGCGAACACGGCGCAGGCACAGCCGGCGCCCTCCAGGGCGGCCAGCAGGTTCTCGGCGTACTCATAGGTGGGGTTGTCGGCCCGGGTATAGGCCCGGTCCTGCCGGTTGGAGCCGTCCGGCTGCTGCTCATAGTTCGTGGCCGGGCTGATGACCGGGGCCAGGCCGCCGGTCAGCGGGTCCGCCGCGCCCAGGGCCTGGGCGGCCAGGGTTTCCGGCGACACAGATCGTCCGTCCACTGGCCCCTGCCTCTCCTGCTCGCCGCGCCGCCGCCCTGGTCCCTCCCCAGGAGCCGAGGGTAGACGCTTGGCCGTAGGCGGAGCACGCACGCTGCTCGCGCTTCCGGCCAGGCGCGGCCGTGTTACGCGTAACATGGCGTGGTGGCGGATATCCGGAACTGCGAGCAGTGCGGCGCCCTGTTCGCCCCGCGCCGCGAGCACGCCCGGTTCTGCTCCGCTCGCTGCCGGGTCGCCTGGAACCGCGAGAACACGAGCGATCCGGCGGCCGAGGTGAGCGCGCTGGAATGGTCCCTCACGGCGATGCGTGACACGACACAATCGCTGCCCCGGGTCAGGGCATGGGACCGGCCGCGAGCGCTCGCGGTGATCGGCGAGGCAGTGTGGTGGGTCACCATCGTCGATGCCACGCTGGTGCGTCATCACCCCGATGTCTACGACAGCGTGCTGGCCGCCCAGGATCCGGCCCGGCGCGAGCTCCTCGAGGAAACTCTGGGAGGGCTGCGCTTCGTCCGAAACCGGATGGGTCATGAGGTCGATCACGTTGACTTCATCCTCCCCGCCGCGAGCCGCTCCGCCCCCCGCGATCGCCGCATCACGGCCTGGACCTGGAGGTCGGTCCGGCAGCCGGAACTCGCGTCGCTGTCAGCGCGCGGACAGGCCTGGGAGATGACGCGGTACCGGGCATACGAGGCCCGGCTAGCAGGCCACACCATCGGGGAAGTCTTCGGGCCAGCCGCCGAGTTCCTCCAGCTGACCGCCGCTAACGCACGTCACGTCGCATAGATCGCTTCTGATGGAGTTCGGGCTGTGTCTTCCGCAGGGTGCCCACCATGACCTGCAACGTGATCAGCCAGCATCTCGCTGACCTCAGGTCACTGCGGGAGGGCGTCGACGTGACCTGCGCCACCGATGTGCTGTGGTTCTATTTCGGCTATGCGGGCCTGTTCACGATGCACGACGACAACGGCTGGTCCTATGACCGGTCCGAGAAGTGGCTAGCCGACCAGGCCATTCACGCGGTGCTGGCTCCCACCGGCTAGCGGGGCGGTTCGGATGAGCGCTGACCGGGTTGCGGCTCGCAGGGTCAGATCGCGATACTTGGAGCGCTCTTGCTGCTGACAGACCTGGTCGTCGCATATCACGGCATTCGCGCCGGGCGGCCGTCGGAAGGTCGCGCCAGCGGGCGGCTCGGGAGCGCTGGAGGAATGGTGGGCGGGGGGTTCTCCGGGGGTGCTGGCGGCTTGGCCGTCGGCTCGCTCGTGGCGGGGTACCGGCTGGAGGAGCAGGTCGGCGCCGGCGGGATGGCGGTGGTGTTCCGGGCGCGTGATGAGCGGCTCGGCCGGCTGGTGGCGCTGAAGATCCTGACGCCGGCGCTCGCGGCGGATGAGGCGTTCCGGCAGCGGTTCGTCAGGGAGTCGCGCGCCGCGGCAGCGGTTGACGATCCGCACATCATCCCGGTCTTCGAGGCCGGCGAGGCGAGCGGGGTGCTGTTCATTGCGATGCGCTATGTGCCTGGCGGGGACATGCGGAGCATCATGCACCGTGATGGCCCGCTGCCGCCGGAGCGACTGGTGGCGGTCATCTCGCCGATAGCGTCGGCGCTGGACGCCGCGCACGGCGCAGGACTGGTTCACCGTGACGTGAAGCCGGCGAACATGCTGGTGGATATGCAGGACGGCCGGCCCGATCACGTCTACCTGTCGGATTTCGGGTTGAGCAAGGGCGTGATGTCAGCGTCGGTCGGGCTGACCGGGACAGGGCAATTCCTGGGGACAGTGGACTACATCGCCCCTGAGCAGATCGAGGGCAAGCCGGTCGATGGCCGGGTGGATCAGTACGGGCTGGCGTGCGCGGCCTTTGAGCTGCTGACCGGCGCTACGCCGTTCCGGCGTGACGAGGCCATGGCGGTGATGTTTGCCCAGCTGTCGGCGCCGCCGCCGCCCATTACCGACCGGCGGCCGGACCTGCCGGCGGCGGCGGACCCGGTCTTCGCCAGGGCGCTGGCCAAGGCGCCGGGGGACCGCTACGCAACCTGCGGGGAGTTCGCCGAAGCGCTGCGCGTGGCCTTCGGCCTCGCCCCGTATGCCTCCGGCGCTGGGGTCATTCCGTCGGCGGTTCACCCGCAGACCCAGACCGGCTGGCCGACCGCGCAGGGCGACGCGCACGAGCGCGTTCCGGCCGGCGATGCGACGGCGGCCGACATCAGGGACTTGCCAACCGGGAAGGCGAGCATCCCCGGTTCGCCGTCCGGCCCCACCGGCCCCACCGGCGCCGGCCGCTCTGTCCCCGGCGCCGGTGACGACGGCGTGGCGCGGCCGGCCCGGCGCGGGGGGCGCCGTCGCACCGCTCTGATCGCGCTCGCCGGAGTCGGCGTCCTGGTGGTGGTGAGCATAGCCGCGGTCGTCCTGGCGAGTACCGGCGGTCATGCGTCCCCTGGTGTCCCGATCGCCGCACGGTCCAGCTTCCCGCCGGTGAAGGGCGATGCCTTCGTGGTGTACCAGGGAGGCAAGGGCGCGAGTGCCCAGATCCACGGTGAGATTACGGGCGCGGCCAGCGGGGAGGTCGCCCGGCTGTACGCCCAGCAGTTTCCCTACCGGAGCGCGCCGTCACCGGCCGGCTCGGTCGTCCTGCATGGCACCGGCACGACCGCTAAGTACGCCTTTCAGGTGACCCCGAGCCTGGCCACGCGCTATAAGGTCAAGCTCTTCCGGAGCGCAGCCGCGACGACTCCGCTCGCCAGCTCGGCGACCAGCACGATCTATGTCACCGTGAGCGGAAGACCCGCAGCGGCCCAGACGTGCAGCCGCCCGGTCTGCCATGAGACATTCCACATCCGTGTTCTCGTGCCGGCGTCGGCGCTGAAGACCGAGATCTCGAAGCAGTGGTACCTGTACTTTGGCCTTAACCTGGCCACGACCAATGCGCCCGCACAGCCGACGGCGCTACTGCTGGCAGCTGGCGACGCCCGCATCCTCAAGGCACAACGCATCTCTGCGAGCGAATTCGATCGGACCGTCACCTTCTCGTTCCAGATCGGCAATCAGGCCTATTCCTGGAACTGGACCGCCTGCTCAAAGGACACCGAAGCAGAAACTGGGATAGGGCTACCCGGCAGCGGGTGCGGAGGCAAGAGCGCTAACGCCTCAGCGGCAGCCTTGGTGGCATCCTCCTGCACCCTCCTGCGCCCTTGCGCCGGATCCGCGGCGACTGCAGGGCCGACGGCATCGTCAGGGCCAGTTACGACAACTGCGCCAACGCCGACGCCGACCCCTACGGTGTCACTCACGCCGACCACCACGCCCACGCCGACCACCACGCCCACGCCGACCACCACGCCCACCCTCACCCCCACACCCACCCCGACCGCAACCAGTTAGCGGCGGCGGCCGGGGCTCAACTGGAGCAGGCGCCACCAGGTGAGCGCGATGAACACGGCCACGAGCCCCAGTCGCGGATGTCTGAAGCGTAAGCCCAGCGTGCTCCGGCTGTGCGGCCATTCAGGGACGCCGGAGCCCGAGGCGCAGGACCGGCGGTGCGAAGGGGTAGCCGACTTCGTAACCCGGCGTGCTCGCGTGTGGCAGGCGCTGTTCTTTACCGAGCGCCTGACGGCTGAGATCCTAAGAGCGCAGCGATGACGGGGATCTTGGCGAGTTCAGCGAGCCGAGCGAGATGATCTACGACGGCGCCGGCGCGTACATCCGCGTCGCCGACCAATGGACGGGCTTCTTCCTCGGCGATCCCGGCGGGCCGCGCGGGCCGAACGACCCGCTATGGCCCCTGGACGCGCTGTTCGGGGTGAGCGTGCCCGCCGGGCCGTATCGCGCGCTCAGCCAGCTGCCTGCGGAGGTGTGGCTGGATGCTGACGGCCTGGCTCGCCGCATCGCGGTGAGCGCTGATCCGCTGACTCCCGCGGTGGACGCGCAGACCTGGGCGATCGCCGAGCTGTGGGATTTCGGAGTGGCCGTCGATATCGAACCGCCCCGCCCCGAGGAAGTCGCACCACCGCGCGAGGCCTATGGGGATAGACCAGCATCGAGCGCCGGATAGCCTCGTCGCATCGCCGCCCGGCCGTGACCTGGCCTGGGTGAATGCCGGAGCCGTCCTACCGAGAAAACGCGGGAGCCGCTATGTGGCATGCCATGTTCGCCGAGCAGATCCCGCTGGCCGAGAAGATCCTGCGGACCGTGATCGTGTACGCCATAATCGCTGTCCTGTTCCGGCTGACCGGCAAGCGCGGCCTGGCGAGCATGAACACGTTCGACGTCGTCGTGATCTTCCTGCTGTCCAACGTCGTGCAGAACGCGATCATCGGGAATGACACCTCGCTGATCGGCGGGTTGATCGGAGCGGCCACGCTGGTGGCGGTGAACACCTGCGTCAACCGCCTGATCGCCGTCAGCGCTACTGCCGCGCGGATCTTCGACGGCAGCGCGACCACCGTGATCTCCGACGGGCACGTCGTGGACCGGGCCCTGCGGCGCCTGGGCATGCGGCGCAGCGAACTGAACACCGCGGTGCATCTTCAGGGTAGCGACGACATCGCCGAAGTCGGCCGCGGCAGCCTGGAACCAGGGGGCCAGCTGGTGCTCACCCTGAAGACGGGCGAGCAGGGCGCGACCAAATCCGATGTCGCCGAACTCACCGACCGCCTCCGGCGGATCGAGAACCTGCTCAGCGCATCCCGGTAGAGGTATCCGGCAGCGCAGGGGAGAAGACCCAGAGCACCTGGGCGCGGCTAGCTCCAGGCGGCACGCAGAACGTGTGCTCGGTACTGGCCGGAAAGGTGAAGGCATCGCCCTGCTCCAGGGTGACGCTCTCGCCGGCGACCGTGATCTCCAGCCGCCCGGCCAGGATGAAGACGAACTCGACGTCCGCGGGCAGCGAGTATGGTTCGTCGCCGCTGCCGCCGCCCGGCTCGATGTCGCTGAAGAGGGCCTGCACTCGTTTCTCGCCCGACGGCGTGAGCAGGTACTCCCGCACCCCGGTCCCGCCGAAGTTGATGGGCGGATAGGCGCCGCGCCTGACCACCTCGCCCTTGGCCGCCTGGAACAGCGAGCCGACGGAGATGCTGAGCGCATCGCACAGCCGGATGAGCGAGGCCACCGAGACGTTCGTGAGATCTCGCTCCAGCTTGGAGACGAATCCCTTGGTGAGCCCGCTCTGCTCCGCCACCTCGGCCATGCTCTTCCGGGCCGCGAGCCGGGCGGCCCGCAGCTGAGGGCCGATACCGGCACTGGCCGCCACGAGGACATCCTATGGCCTGCCGCTTCTCGTCATGAAACAAGGGTTGACAGGCAGGAAACCAGTGGTGATCATTGCTGGCACATCACCGGATAATGGCCGCCGCGCTGGCCCCCGGAACGCCCCCTGGAGGCACGATGGCGACAGAGACTGGTTCAACCGCGAGCGTGGCGGCCGACGGGGGCCTGATCGGCCAGATCGAGGTGCACTCGATCGACTGGATCCCCGACCCGGAGCGGCACGGCAGGGTCTGGCAGCAGACCATGCTGTGGTTCCTGGGGAACTTCCAGTACTTCACGATCCCGATCGGCTTCGTGGGCCCTTCGCTCGGCCTGTCGCTGGGCTGGTCGATCCTGGCTGGGGTGCTGGGCATCGGGTTCGGCACGCTGTTCATGGCCTTCCACGCCACCCAGGGCCCGGTCTTCGGCCTGCCGCAGATGATCCAGACCCGGGCGCAGCTCGGCTACCGCGGCGTGGTCGTCGCGCTGTTCGCGGTGCTGTTCACCTATATGGCCTTCAACGTGGCCGACCAGGTGCTGATGAGCACGGGGCTGCACGGCGCGTTCGGCTGGAACGCAGGCCTGGTGGCGATCGGCACCGCGGTGATCGCGGCGCTGCTGGCCATCTTCGGCTACGACTGGGTGCACCGGGTCTTCCGGTTCCTGCTGGTGATCTCCTTCCCGTGCTACGCGATCATCTCGGTCGCGATCCTGATCGGGCATGCGGGCGGCACGACGCCGCATCATCCGGGCGGGTTCGTGTTCGCGGCGTTCATGGCCCAGTTCTCGGTCGCGGCCGCTTACAACATCACCTACGCCCCCTACGTCTCCGACTACACGCGCTACATGCCGCGGGCGACGTCGACGCGCGGGATCATCGTCGCCGTGTTTTGCGGCGCCTCGGGGTCAGCGATCTGGCTGATCGCGCTGGGCGCGTGGCTGGCCACCCGGCTGGGTGTCAGCGACGGCCTCGTCGGCCTGCAGGTGGTGGGCGACAAAGTGGCCGCCCCGCTTGGCTCGGTCACCGCGGTCTTGTCCGCTACGGCGCTGCTGGCCACGATGGGCATGAATGCCTACGGCGGCATGCTGACCGTGCTGACCGGGATCGACGCATTCAAGTCGATCAGGACCAGCCGGGCCTGGCGGGTCGTGACGGTCGTCGCGCTGGCGGCCCTGTGGTACGCGATCGGGGCGGGCATCTCGACCAGCGCCGTGTCCGCGGTGCTGAACTCGCTGACGCTGATGCTGTACCTGCTGGTGCCCTGGACGGCGCTGAACCTGGTCGACTACTTCTTCGTCCGGCACGGGCGCTACGCGATCACCGACATCTTCCGCCTGGACGGCGTTTACGGCGTATGGGGCTGGCGCGGGCTGGCGGCGTACTTCGCCGGCTTCGTCGCCGAGATCCCATTCATGATGCTGCCGTCGATCGGCGGCTTTACGTACACGGGATACGTGCCGAGCCACCTGACCAACGGCGTGGACTACTCCTGGCTGGTCGGCCTGGTGGTGTCCGGCCTGGTATACCTGCTGCTGTCGCGGTCCCTGGACGTGACCGCCGAGCAGGCTGCGATCGACGCCAGCGAGCGAGAGCTGCGGGCGATCGACGTCGCCACGGAGGCAGGAAGCGCATGACCGAGCCGGTGCCGCGGCTTATCACCGGCGATGTCGTCGGGCAGGTGGACGCCACGGTGGTGCCCAGGTACGCCGGGCCGGCGACCTTCGCCCGGCTGCCGCGCCTGGACGAGGTGGACCGGGCCGATGCCGTCGTGCTGGGCGTCCCGTTCGACAGCGGGGTCAGCTACCGGCCGGGTGCCCGGTTCGGCCCGGCGCACATCCGGGAGTCCTCCCGGCTGCTGCGGCCCTATAACCCGGCCGTGCAGGCAGCGCCGTTCGCCGCCCATCAGGTAGCTGACGCAGGCGACCTCGCGGTCAACCCGTTCAGCATCGAGGAGGCGATCACCGATATCGAGCGGGGAGCGCGCGCCCTGCTGGAACGGGCATCGTTCGTGCTGACGCTCGGCGGCGACCACACGATCGCGCTCCCGATGCTGCGCGCCCTGGCGGCGGTGCACGGCCCGCTGGCGGTGGTGCACTTCGACGCGCACCTCGATACCTGGGATACCTACTTCGGTGCCGCCTACACCCACGGCACCCCGTTCCGCCGGGCGGCGGAGGAAGGTCTCCTGGACCGGACCGGGTGCCTGCACCTGGGGATCCGCGGCCCCCTCTACAGCGACAGCGACCTTGCCCAGGACTCTGAGCTGGGCTTTCAGGTGGTGTCGGCGCCCGACGTGGAGCACCTCGGCGTCGCCGGGATGGTGGACCGGATTGCACGGCGGGTCGGTGACCGCCCGGTGTACGTCTCGGTGGACATCGATGTGCTGGACCCGGCGCACGCGCCGGGCACCGGCACCCCGGAGGCCGGCGGCCTGTCCAGCCGCGAACTGCTGGCCACGCTGCGGTCACTGTGCCAGCTGCACCTCATCGGCGCGGACATCGTGGAAGTCGCGCCCGCCTACGACCACGCCCAGATCACCGGGATCGCCGCGGCGCACGTGGGGTACGAGCTGCTGTCCGCCCTGGCTGCGGGCAAGGCCGCATCATGACGGAGCGGCTGCTGTGCCGGGGTTCCTGCCGCTGCTCGCCGTATTCCAGGCGCCGCGTCTACGGGCCCGTTGTCTCTCCAGCGGATTGGGCGTAACGTCCGAACCCGGACGGGTGCTCGTTTATCGGCGTGTAGACGAGATGTGAGATACCTCCGGGCTGCTCTGGACCTCGGTGGCGCCTAGCGTGCAGTTGAGCCGAGGTGGCAGATGGCAGCACTCGTCGTTCACGGCGCTGGCCGGGCGCCAGCAGGCCGAACCACAGCGCTGCCCATCCGGTCCCGAGCAGCAGGCTGGCGACGACGTCGGTCAGCCAGTGCGCGCTCAGGTAGGTGCGGCTCAGCGCTACGAGAATCGACCACCCCGCGGCGGCCGCGAGGGCCAGCAGCCGGGACCTGCCGGGGCGGGTCAAGATGAGCGCCAGCGCGACGGCCGTGACCGCCGCGGCCAGCGCATGCCCGGACGGCATCGACTGGCCGGTGACGGCGACCAGCGATCCGGCCGGTCGGGGCCGGTCCACCAGCGCCTTGACCGGCCCGATGCACAGCTCCGCGCACAGCTCAGCCAGCGCGAACACCGCCAGCGCCCGCCAGCGTCGCCAGACCGCGAGCGCGGCGGCGATAGCCAGCCGGACAATCCACATGACCGTGCCGCCGGCCACCACGTTAAGCACCTTCGCGATAAAGACACCGGGCGGCACGCGGATATCAAGCATCCACCGGAGCCACCGGTGGTCCGCAGGCTGCACCGCCGACGGCGTGCGGGCGACGACGACGATCAGCGCGGTGGCCAGGCCCAAGCAGAGCAGGCCGAGAAGCAGCCAGCGTGGCGCCCTCAGCCTGAGTCGGCTGCCCGGGCCGTCGGGCCGGCTCAGGGTGACCCCTGTCTCATGTCCCGGCGGGCTCATCGGGATGGCGACCACGACCTGCGGTTGTTGCACATGACTGATTCGCCCAGGATACAGCTGGCCGATGGCGGCCCGAAGCTGCCGCCGCGGGGCCGTGTTCTGTCGCCGACGCGGTACCGGCATCCGGGTGACGTGATCCGGCTCATCGCCGCGGCCGGGGTGCTGGCCATCGCGGCTGTGATCGCCGCACTGTTCCCGGCCTGGTTCCGGCCGGCGGCCGCGATCAGCGGAGTCGGACCCGCGACCGCCGCCGGGCAGCTCGTGACTGGCATGGTCCAGGTGACGATCGCGGCGGCGGTCCTGGTGCTGCTGGTCACCATCCTGCGCTACCGCCGGTTCCGGGTGCTGGCCACCGTCGCGGGCGGGTTCGCGGTAGCCGCGGCCCTGCTGACCGCGATTACCTACCTCGCCGGGCCAGGGGGCTCCGGTGAGCTGCCCGCCGGGCTGCGCCAGGATTCCTGGCTGACCGGCGCGGGCTTTCCTGATCCGGCGGTCCTCGCGGGACTGGCGGCTGTCGCGGTGACCGCGGCGCCGTGGCTGAGCCGCCCGTGGCGCCGGTCGGCCTGGGCCGCCCTGCTGCTGATCGGCGCGGCGCGCCTGATCACCGGCGGGCTGCTGCCGGTGCAGCTGGTCCTGGCGCTGGCCGCCGGGGTAACGGTGGGAGCGGGCCTGCTGGCGGCGTTCGGGGTGCCGGACCGGCGGATGGGCCCGGCTGGGGTGGCAGCGGCGCTCCGCGCGGGCGGCGTCCCCGTCAGCCAGGTGACCGGACCGCTGCGCCACGCGAAGGGATCGCGGCCGTTCGAGGCGGTGGCCGACGACGGCCGGGCGCTGTTCGTCAAGGTCCTCGGTTCGGACCAGCGGGACGCCGACCTGCTGTACCGGGCCTATCGCGGCATCCGGCTGCGCGGTGTCGGCGACACCAGGCCTGCGGCCTCGCTTTTCAAGGCGGTCGAGCATGAGGCGCTGCTGGCCGTGATGGCCGAGCGGGCGGGCGTCGCGGTGCCGCACGTCGGCCAGGTCATCAGGGCGACGGACGGGTCAGTGCTGCTGACCATGGAGCTGGTAGCTGGCCAGCCCCTGGACGACGTCCCGGCCGATCAGATTACCGATCAGCTCGCCCGTAGCCTGTGGCGCGAGGTAGGGCGGCTGCACCAGGCCAGGATCGCGCACCGGTCACTGCGCGGCGCCAACATCATGATCAGCCTGAGCGGATGTCCCGTGCTGGTCGACTTCAGCTTCGCCGAGCTCGCCGCGAGCAGCCGCCAGCAAGCGATCGACGTGGCCGAGCTGCTCACCTCGCTGGCCGGCCGGATCGGCCCGGACCGTGCCGTCGCCGGCGCAGCGGCCGAGATCGGCGCCGGCGGAGTCGCCGCCGCCGTGCCGCTGCTGCAGCCGCTCGCTCTGTCGGCCGGCACCCGGCGGGCGATCAGGGGCCAGGACGGGCTGCTGAAGAAGACGCGCGCGGCCGCGATCGCGTCCTCCGGCGACAAGGGAGACCAGGATCTGGCCCGGCTGCAGCGGGTCCGGCCGCGCACGCTGCTGGCGATTGCCGCGCTGGCCGGGGCCTTTTACTTCCTGCTGCCGCAGATCGCCCGGGTGAGCGGCAGCTGGCACGCGCTGCAAAGCGCTGACTGGGCCTGGCTCCCCGTGATCATCGCGGCATCCGCGCTGACCTATGTGGCCAGCGCGATAGCGCTCATCGGCGCAGTGCCCGGCCATGTCCCCTTCGGGCCGGCCGTGCTGGCGCAGGGCGCGTCGTCGTTCATCAACCGGGTGTCGCCGGCCAATGTCGGCGGGATGGCGCTGAATGTCCGGTTCCTGCATAAGAGCGGGACCAGCACTCCGGCCAGCGTTGCGGCGGTGGGGGTGAACAGCCTGGCGGGCGCCGTCATGCACGTTGTGATGATCGTGGTTTTCTTCGCGCTGGCCGGCCACGACCTCACCAAGGCGTTCAAGCTGCCGTCCGGCAGCAAGATCCTGCTCATCCTGGCGGTGATCCTCGCGGTCGCCGGAGTGATCCTGGCGACCCGGCCCGGCCGCCGCTGGACGCGGAAGAAGTTGCTTCCCGGGGCCCGTTCGGCGGCGGGCAGCCTGCGGCAGGCTGCTGCCAGCCCGGTCAAGCTAGGCCTGCTGTTCGGCGGCTCGGCCCTCGTAACCCTCGCTTACATCGCCGCGCTGGCCGCCTCGGTCCAGGCGTTCGGCGCTGGCCCCGGCCTGATCGTGATCGGCGCCGTGTACCTGGGTGCCGCAGCACTGGCGGCGGTAGCCCCCACGCCAGGCGGCCTCGGCGCGATCGAGGCGGCGCTCGTGGCGGGGCTGACCGGCGTCGGGATGCAGGCCGGGCCGGCGGTCTCGGCTGTCGTGCTGTACCGGCTGGCGACCTACTGGCTGCCCGTGCTGCCGGGCTGGCTGTCCTGGCGGTTCCTGCAGCACCGGGGGTACGTGTGAGCGCCGGCTCGCCGCCCCCGGCCCCGGGCGCACCCGCGCGGGTGCCGGTCTTGCCGCCCGGCCGGCTCCGCCGCCCGTCGGGCGCGCCGCCGCCGCTGCCGCGGCATATCGACCGGAGCGGGCTGGCCTGGCTGACAGTCGCGATCGTCGCGACCGGCGCGGCCATCGCAGTGTTCGCCGGCGGCCTGAGCCGCTGGGCGGTCGATGTCACGGTCATCGACGACGCCATAACCCGGCGAGTGGCCAGTGTCCCGCTGCCGGGATTCACGACAGTCGCCCGCGCGATCGCTGAAGCGGGCGCGGCCCCGGCGGCGGTCTTCGCCGGATACGCGCTGCTGCTGGCGCTGATCGCGGCACGCCGGTTCCGGCACCTGCTGGTGCTGGTCGTCAGCTACGAGGTGCTTACCCTGGTGACGACGGGCTTCCTGCTCGTCGTGCACCGGACGCTGCCCTTCGGCGTGCCGGTCCGGTTCCGCTGGGCTGGCTTCACGATGCCGTCGGCCGAGGTCGAGACCGTGTGCGCCGTGCTGACCGGCGCGCTGTACACGCTGGCACCCCCCGGCCGGTGGCGGCGGCGCGGCGCCCGGGCCGCGGTCGTGATCGTCGTCGTGATCGCCCTGTCCCGGCTGCGCCTGGGTGTCGATGCGCCGACTGACGTGCTGCTGGGCGCGATCCTCGGCGTGACCGTGCCGCTGCTGGGGATGCGGTTGTTCGCCCCCGAGGAATCATTCCCGGTGGTCTACGGCGGCGCGCACGGCGCGCATCTTGACCTCGGCGGCGCCCGCGGCGAGGCCATCAGGCGCGCGCTCAAGGACCAGGCGGGCACCGAGGTATCCAGCGTCGAGCCGTTCGGGCTGGCCGGTTCCGGCGGCTCCAGCCCGATGCGGCTGCGCCGGGCCGGCGAGCCGGGCGGCTACCTGTTCGGCAAGCTGTATGCGCGCTCGCATGTGCGCGCGGACCGCTGGTACAAGCTCGGCCGGCAGCTGCTGTACGGCCGGCTGGAAGATGAGCAGTCGTTCAAGGGCGTCCGCCGCCTCGTCCAGCAGGAGGATTACGCGCTGCGGCTCTGCCGCGACGCCGGGCTGCCGAGCCCGGCGCCGTATGGCTTTGTGGAGCTCACGCCGGAGCGGGAGTACCTGCTGCTCACCGAGTTCTTCGCCGGCTCGACCGAGCTCGGCGACGCCACCGTGGACGACCAGGTCATTGACGACGGGCTGCTGATCATTCGCAGGATGTGGGACGCGGGGCTTGCGCACCGCGACGTCAAGCCGGCCAACCTGCTGGTCCGTGACGGCCGCCTGCTGCTGATCGACGTGGCGTTCGCGGAGGTGCGCCCCACACCCTGGCGGCAGGCAGTCGACCTGGCCAACATGATGCTGTGCCTGGCGCTGCGCAGCAGTGCCGAGCGCGTCTACCAGCGCACCCTGCAGTTCTTCACCGTGGCCGAGATCTCGGAGGCGTTCGCCGCGGCCCGCGGGCTCGCGCTGCCGTCGCAGCTTCGCCACGCAATCCGGGCGAGCGGTGGCGAGCTGCACGAGGAGTTCCTCCAGTTGCTGCCGCGCCGGCCTGCGCCCGTCCGGATTCAGCGCTGGAGCGTGCGCCGGCTGGGCTCCTCGGCTGTCGTCCTGGTGGCGGTAATCCTGCTGGTCATCGCCCTGGGGAATGTCCTGGTCAACACCGCCACCCCGGCGAGGGCGCTGCTGGTCGGCAATATCGGCTGCCGCGCCCTGGAACCGCTGCTGGCTGAGGCCCAGTCGGTGCCGACCGCCACCGAGGTGACGTGCATCCGGTCGCTGCCCGTCGGCTGGACCCTGAGCCGGGTCCAGGCGTTCCGCGGCACATCGGTCATCACCCTCGACAACGACCGGGCTGGCGGCACGCTGACTCTGACTCTGACCCGGCACTGCGCCGTCGGCCGGTCCACAGCGGTCCGGGGAACCGAGCCGGGAATCAGCCGGCTGCGCGCCCCGGGCGGCGGAGCCCGGTTCGCAGCCACCTGGTACGACGTTTTCCCCGGCGGCTGCGTCCGGATTGCGCTGCGCCCGGCCACCCAGCGAGCGGCGGTAGACCAGGGCCTGGCCGGGCAGGTCCCGGCGATCGTCGGCTACGTTTCCCGTGCCGCGCTGGGGCGCGACCTGGCGCGGCGCTCCGGCGGGCGGCTCCGCCTGAACTAGGGCCGCCAGGCGCGGGTTGATCAGTCCGGCCATCGGGAAGGAAGCCCTTCGGCGGCTGGAGTCACCAGCTCAGGCCCGGCTGTCCCAGCGGTCGTAGTAAGGACGCACGCCGAAGATCTTCGCCAGTGCCCAGAGCGGCGGGAGCATGAGGTTCTGCACCCCGACGGGCGGCCTGGTGACCCGGCTTTCGTGGCGGAAATGCCAGAAGGTGGCGCCCAGCTGGAGCGGGTTTCTCGGCGCGCCCCTGGGCGTGGTCCGGCCATCGGCCACCAGGCCGGCCACGGCCTCGTGAAACTCCTTGGTGCGCTGCGCCGGGCGCAGCTCGACCACGGCACTGATCTCGGCCGGTCCGGGGTTCCCCTCGGAGTGACGGACGCCGGCGGGAACCACGACCGTCTCGCCCGCTCGGGCTATCCGCTCCTCGCCGTCCACGGTGAAGTGGGCTTCGCCAGCCAGGATGGTGAAGCGCTCCTCCTGGTGCGGATGGACGTGCTCGGTGATCACGCCGCCGGGCACGCTGCGCCAGCTGAAGCGGACGAGCTCTCCGCCGGTGTCCTCGGCGACGGCGGTGTACTCGATCCACTCGCCGGTGGCGGGGTTGAAGAAGGGCCGGAAGCCGGTCACAGCACTGTCATCTCCTGCTGCTGGTCAGTGCTTGTCGGGCGGCCCGAGGTGGCCGAGGTGGGTGTGCTGGAAGTGGTCGTTGTACTTCAGGCCGTAGCCCAGCAGCCGGTCGATCCCGATGTGGGCGAGCCAGATCAGGCCCAGCGCGAGGACGAGTGGCTTACTCTGCCACCACCCGAGGCCGACTGCTGCTGCGGGGAGCAGGGTGCTGTGGGCAAGGTTGTAGAGCTGGGCTCCGAGACGCGTGCCGCGCAGATAGCCGGCCATGAGCAGGTCGGGCAGCAGGATCGCCAGCGCCACGAGCCACCAGGCCTGGCGGGCTGCTGGCGGTCACGTCCGGCTCCGCGCCGCGACGGGCTCCTCGGCCCAGCCGGAGAAGGCCCGGGCGAGCCCGCGGACCAGCCGGTCGAAGCTGCGGTCGATGTCAGCCGGAAGCCCGAAGCCGCCGCCGGTCTCCAGGGCGACGAAGCCGTGCAGCGCTGACCGCAGGGCGCGAGTGGCGTCGGTGGCGTCGTCGTCGCGCAGCTCGAATCCGGCCAGGACATCCAGGATGACCTGGACGATGGCACGGCTCGCGGCCTCGTCCTGCGCATCCCCGGCGGCGGGAGCGCGCTGCATGACTGCGTAGCGGCCCGGGTGCAGCAGCGCCCAGGCCCGGTAGGCCCGGGCAATCGACACGATCGCGTCGCCGCGAGCCCGCCCGGCCGCGGCGCGGGCCAGGATGCCGGCCAGTTCGTCCTTGGCCGCCACGCCGATGCTGCGCCGCAGCCCGTCGATCCCCTCGATGTGCTTGTACAGCGAGGGCTGCCGCACGCCCAGCCGGGCGGCCAGGGCAGCCAGGGTCAGCCGCTCCCAGCCCGCCTCGTCGGCCATCCGTCCGGCCTCCTCCACCACCCGGGCCTGGCTGAGCCCGGCCCTAGGCACGGCGGTGCGCCGTCTCCAGGAATCCGGCGATCGCGGGGGAGGTGATGTCGTGGCGCTGTGACTGCGGGTAGTGCCCGGCCTCGGGCACCATGACGACCTGGGCGTGCAGGGCGCGGGCGATCCAGTCGGCCTCCGCCCTCGGGTCCGGGAAGTCGGGGTCCTGCTCGCCCATCACGACCAGGGCAGGCGCGGTCACGTCGGCCAGCCGCGCCGCCGCGGCCGCGTGGCTCGTGCGCGTGGTCAGCGAGAACGCCCTGGCGTAGCCGGGCCGGCGGAGGCTGGCCGCGATCTGGTCGCGGTACTCGGCGAAGTCGGCCGGGCGGCGGCCCGCGTACAGCTTCGGCAGGTAGGACTTCCAGGAGATGGCCGCCCACGGCCGGGCCATGGCCGCGCGCAGCAGAACGCGCTGCACAGCGCTCACCGCCGGATCGCGGACGAACGGGCCGACTAGCACCAGGCCGGAGACCAGGCCGGGCTGCCGCGCCGCGGCGAGCACCGCAGCGCCGGCGCCCATGGAGTTGCCGACGATCACCGCCGGGCCGGCGAGCTCCTCGATCAGCGCGATGACATCGTCCGCGGTGTCCTCGTCGCCGTGGGAGGTGAACGTGGCGTCGCTGTCACCGTGGCCGCGAAGGTCGGTACTGGCGACCCGGAAGCCCGCTTCGCGCAGGGCGGGCGCGAGGAAGCGGTAACCGGCCCGCAGGTCGCCCATGCCCGGCACGAGCACCACCAGGGGGCCATCACCCGCCGTGTCGTAGCCGATGCGCCCGCCTGGACGCGCGAGGTAGCTGGTGTTCCGGGCGGATGCTGTCGAGGTAGCGTTCATGTTGCTAGGCTATTTAGCCTTAAAGCTAATGTCAATAGCTAACGGTGTGAGCCGAGCTTATTAGGTTCGCCGGCGGATCAGGCGTAGCGTCGGCCGAAAGTCGAGGTGGCACATGGCAGGACCGAGATGACCCCGGGCGAAGCTCCCGCCGCGCCGGAGTCACCGGCGGGGGCGGACCGGCTGCACGTGGTGTTCGGGACCGGGCAGGTCGGGCGGGCCCTCGCGGCGTGCCTGGCCGGGCGAGGCCTGGCGGTGCGGGCCGTGTCACGGCACCGGCCACCGGGGCTGGCCGACGGGGTCGACTGGCGCGCGGCGGACGCGACCGACGCCGACGCGGCCAGTGACGCCGCCAAGGGCGCTGCGGTGGTCTACCAGTGCCTCAACGCGCCGTACGCGCAGTGGCCAGAGCTCTTCCCGCCGTTGCAGCGCGGTGTGCTGGCCGCAGCCGAGCGCGCCGGCGCGCTGCTGGTCAGCCTCGAGAATCTCTACGCCTACGGTCCGACCGGCGGCCAGCCGATGACCGAGGACCTGCCGCTGGCCGCCACGACCGTCAAGGGCCGGACCCGGGCGGCCATGAGCAGGGAACTGCTCACCGCCGCCGAGGCCGGCCGGGTCCGCGTCGCCATCGGCCGCGCCTCGGACTTCTTCGGAGCCGGCGTCACCGAGGGATCAACCCTCGGCCAGCGGGTGTTCGGCCGGGCCCTGGCGGGCAAGAGCGCCGACTTCATCGGCAACCCCGCCCTGCCGCACACCTACAGCTACGTTCCCGACATTGCCGCCGGCCTGGTCACCCTCGGCACCGACCCGCGGGCCGCGGACGAAGTGTGGCATCTGCCTGGCCCCCCGACCGTTACTACCCGTGCGCTTCTCGATCTGGTTGCCGCAGAGGTCGGGCATCCTGTCGCCATCCGCTCGGTGCCCAAGCTGGCCGTGCGCGCCCTGGGACTGGTCAGCCCCACGATGCGGGCGCTGGCCGAGATGGCCTACGAGTTCGACGAGCCCTTCATCCTCGACACCGCCAAATACCAGGCCGCGTTCGGGCCCGCCGGCACGCCGCTCGCCGCCGCTGTCGCGGCGACGCTCGCCTGGTACCGAACCCAGGCATCCTGAAGCGGTCAGGACCTGCTGGCAGACGGGTTGGCACCGTAGACGGAGGTCACGGTAGTCCCCTTACCGGGAGAGCCGCCAGTAGCATAGGGCCCGTGCGCCTCAGCTCTGATCATCGCGGTGGCAACGGGCGATCTTCCGCGCGCCGAGGTTAGCTCGATGGGTACCCCGGTCGGCTTCGTCGGGCGGCAGAGCGAACTGCGCATCCTCGGGGACCGGCTTGCTGCGGCCGCGCTGGGCCGGCCGCAGGTGGTCTATGTAGAGGGCGAGGCTGGCGGGGGTAAGTCGAGCCTGCTTTCCCGGTTCCGCGGTTCGCTGTCGGACGCTGTCGTGCTCGAGGCTGGCGGTGACGAGGCAGAGACATTGCTCTCCTACGGTCTCATCGATCAGCTCCAGCCCGGGGCGCTGACGGAGCCGGGGACGGACCCGATGGCCGTGGGAGCCCGGCTGCTGGACCTGCTCGACGGGCTGCAGGCCGACGGTCAGGTCGTGGTGCTCGTCATCGACGACCTGCAGTGGGCGGACCGGCCGTCGTCGCGCGCGGTCCTGTTTGCCTTGCGGCGGCTGCGTGCCGACCAGGTGCTGACGGTCGTGTCGACGCGGGCCGGCGGGCTGGCCGATCCCGGCTGGGCGCGATTCGTGGGCGGTGACTCGCGGGTCACTCGCATCCGCCTGGGCGGGCTCAGCCCGGTCGATCTCATCGAGCTGGCGAGCGCGCTGGGGCTGGGAGTGCTGTCGCAGCGCGGGGCGTCCCGGCTGGCTGCCCATACCGAGGGCAACGCGCTCTACTGCCGGGCGCTGCTCGAGGAGATCGGCATTGACGGGCTGAGCGCGGCGGGGGAGCGCGGGTTGCCGGTGCCGCGGGAGCTGTCCGCGGTGATCCTCGCCCGCGTGGCCGCGCTCCCGGCCGCAACTCAGTCGTTCCTGGCGGCCGCCTCGGTGCTGGGGCAGCACGCGCCGATGTCGGCGATGGTATCGGTCGCCGGGCTGCCCGATGCCCGCAGCGAGGTGGATGCGGCGGTCGCAGCCAGACTGCTGACCGAAGGGACTTCGGCGCCGGAGCTGGCCTTTGCCCATCCGCTGTACCGGGCGGCGATCTACGCGGATCTCAGCCCGACGAGCCGGCGAGAGCTGCACGCGCGGGCGGCTGGGCTCGTTGCCGGCCGGGCGCGGCTGGCCCACCTGGTAGCGGCCTCGCTGGATCCTGACGAGGCGCTGGCCGGCGAGCTCGAAGCGTCCGCCCGGGCCGCCGCGGCCGCCGGCGAAGCAGGCGCCTCGGCCTGGGCTCTGGAACAGGCAGCTGCCCTGTCCCCGGCGGCAGCGGACCGGGAGGGCCGGCTGCTCGACGCCGCCGTCGTCCTGCTCAACGCTGCGGATACCCCCGCGGCGGCCCGGGTCCTGGCCTCCTGCCAGGCCCCCAGCGCCCGCCGCGACGCCCTGACCGGGCTGCTGGGGGTCTTCAACGGATCGACCAGTGCCGAGGGTCGCCTGCTCGCAGCGTGGCAGGCCCATGATCCGGAGACCGAGGGTGAGATCGGGGCGCGTGCCGCGACCTCGCTGGCCAACTGGATGGTCATTTCCGGCCGCCCCGACCAGGCGCTGACCTGGGCGGGCCGGGCGGTAGGCGGTACCGTCCCGGGTTCGGCGCTGTGGGCCATGGCCCGCACAGCGCAGGCGTATGCGTTCGCTTCGGCCAGCCGTGGCCCCGAAGGGCTGGCCACGCTCGGCTTCCTGCCCGACCCGGGCAACGAGGTACCCATGCCCGAGACCGATGCCCTCATCATGCGAGGCATGCTGAAGGTCTACGCCGACGACCTGCCCGGGGCCATCGCGGACCTCGGCGTGGCGACTGCCCGGCTGCGCACCGGACTGCCCTCGACCTACCCGGGCCCGTGCCTGGCTCATCTGAGCGACGCCCACTTCCGCCGGGGTGACTGGGACGCCGCAGTCACGCACGCCCAGCTGGCGACCGCACTGGCGCAGGACACCGACCGTCCGCTGGATCTCGCGCGGGCGCACGCCCGGGCCGCCCAGGTCCTGGCCTGCCGCGGCCAGTGGGCTGCCGCGCAGGCTCACGTCAGCGCGGCCAGGGCCGCGGCTGAGCGGCTGCCGCTGGTCCTCGCGGTGGCCGCAGCCGCGATGGCGGGCGCCGCACTTGCCTCGGCGCGCGGCGACCTGGCCGGTGTCCTGCTCGCGACAGAGCCGTTGCGTGCCACCGCACTCCTCGGGGTCGGGGGCCTCCCCGGCATCTTCAACTGGAGAGCCATCGAGGCCGACGCGCTGATCGGCCTGGGGCGACTCGACGATGCCGAGACCGCGCTCAGCGAGTTCGAGGCCGCCATTCCCCAGGCCGGGCTCGCGTCGGCCACCCTGGCGCTGGCTCGCTGCCGGGGCAATCTGGCCGTGGCCAGCGGGAATGCGACCCAGGCGGAAGCGGCGTTCACCCAGGGCCACTCGATCGAGGCCGAAGTGCCGATGCCGTTCGAGCACGCCCTGCTGAGCCTCGACGACGGCCGCCGCCTGCGCGCGGCCGAGAACGGGCCGGCGGCTGTCGCTCGGCTCGAACGGGCCCACCGCCTCTTCTCCGACCTGGGAGCAGACCCATATGTGCAGGCGTGCGCGACGGAGCTAGCGGCCCTGCAGGTCACCGCCGCGACCGACAGCCCCGCTGCCCTGCTGGGGCTCAGCCGCGCGGAGCTGGCGGTGGCCCGGCTGGTCGCCACCGGACTGACCAACCGGGAGGTGGCCGGCGAGCTGTACGTGTCAGTGAAGACAGTGGAGTACCACCTCCGCAACAGCTATATCAAGCTCGACATCACCTCCCGCCGGGCGCTGGCCGATCTCCTGCACTGACTGATTCAGCGGTTAGTTCCGTCGCAAAACACAGGGTCGAACCTAGGGTCACACCCTGGGGACAATGCCGCGTGGCCCGCGTTGACTGTGAGTCATGGACCCCTCACCAGCGCCGAGGCAGATGATTCGCCTTCTCCTCGACATCAGCCGAACTCCGGACGGACGGCTCGAGGGACGAATTCGCACCGAAGGCACCGACGGCACTGCCAGCGCCGCCAGCGCCGACGCCTGGCGGCCTTTCTCGGGCGTGCTCGAGCTGCTCAAAGTGGTCGAGGAACATACCTAAATCCGTCAGCTATTTCCGCTTTCCGAAATGTATTGCTGTTGCTGTCCCTGACCAGAACGAAGGCGACGACTGCCATGCACATCTCAGCGAATCACGTGAAGTCCGTCAGTCATTCCGTCTTCGAGAGGTGGGGACGCACGGCTTACCGGCGGCGGCGGCTGATCCTGGTGATCGCCCTGCTGGTCGCGGTCCTCGGCGGCGTGTGGGGGACCAGCATCTTCGCCAAGGTGCAGACCGCCGGCGGGTTCGACGCCCCGAACAGCCAGAGCCAGCACGAAGCCAGCCTGGCCACCCGCGCGTTCGGCCGCGACGCCGGGGACGTGGTCGTGCTCTACTCCAGCAGGACCCTCACCGCCGCGGCACCGGCATTCCGGTCCGCGGTTACCAGCACGCTGGCCGCCCTGCCGCACGCCAAGGTCGCGTCCTACGCCACCTACTGGTCCACCCGGTCGCGGCAGTTCGTCAGCGCCAGCGGCCACCAGACCTACGCCATGCTGGAGCTGGCCGGCGCTGGCGACACCGCCCGGCAGGACAGCTACGACGCGATCAAGACCCAGCTGAGCGCGCCCGCCCTGCGCAGTCAGGTCGGCGGCGCGGTCCCGACCGACGAGACGATCGACACCCAGACCACCGCCAACATCACCCGGGCCGAGGGCCTGTCCTTCCCGATCATGCTGATCCTGCTGCTGGTGATCTTCGGCAGCCTGACCGCGGCGTGCCTGCCGCTGGCGATCGGCGCCCTGGGGATCCTCGGCTCGTTCACCGCGCTGCGGCTGCTGACCCTGGTCACCGGCGTGTCGGTGTTCTCCCTCAACATCACCACCATCCTCGGCCTCGGGCTGGGCATCGACTACGGCCTGTTCCTCGTCACCCGGTTCCGCGAGGAACTGCATCAGCAAGGCTCCGTAGAGGACGCGGTGGCCCGCACCGTCGCCACCGCCGGCCGCACCGTCCTGGTCTCCGGCGTGACCGTCGCCATCGTGCTGGCCAGCCTGATGCTGTTCCCCGAGACCATCCTGCGCTCCATCGGCTACGGCGGCGTCGCCACCGTGCTCGTGGACATGATCGCCGCGCTCACCGTGCTGCCCGCGCTGCTCGCCGTCCTGGGCCCGAAGGTGAACTCGCTGCGGATCCGCCGCTCCGTGCAGCGCCCGCCCGCCGCCGAGAACAGCGGCGGCTGGTACCGGCTCGCACATAGCGTCATGCGCCGTCCCGTCGTCTACGCGGTGCCGATCGTGGTGCTGCTGCTCGGCCTCGGCTCGCCGTTCCTGAAGGTGGTCTGGGGTGGCGTCGACGCCACCGTGCTGCCCGCCAGCGCCGCGCCCCGCATCGTCACGCAGGCGCTGAACACCGACTTCCCCGGCAACCCGACCGCCCCCATCGAGGCCATCGTCGCGTTCCGCGGACCGGTCGCCGCCTCGCCGGCCCGCGCCGCCGCCCTCGCGTCCTACGCCAGCCGCCTGCATCACGTTCCCGGCGTCAGCGCCGCGCAGGTGACCGGCATCCGCGGGGACGTCGCCCGGATCGACCTGAGCTACGCCCCGGGTCCCTACACGCCGCAGGCCCGGGCGATCGCCGGGCACGTCCGCGGCGTCGCCGCGCCCGTCGGTGCCACCGCGCAGGTGGGCGGGGAGACCGCCGCGCTGGCCGACGAGCTTTCCAGTATCGGCCACACCCTGCCGTGGATGGCGCTGGCCGTCGTGCTGGCCACGTTCGTGCTGCTGTTCCTGGCGTTCGGATCGCTCGTCCTGCCGCTGGAGGCGATCGCGGCGAACGTCCTGTCGCTGGCGGCGATGTACGGGGTGGTGACGTGGATCTTCCAGGACGGGCACCTGTCCGGGCTGCTGGGCTTCACCCCGAACGGGACGATCAGCCCCACCATCCCGGTCCTGATGTTCGCGATCATGTTCGGGCTGTCGATGGACTACGAGGTGTTCCTGCTCTCGCGGATCCGCGAGCGCTACGACGTCACCGGCGACAACACCGCCGCGATCGCCAGCGGCCTGCAGCGCACCGGCGGCGTCATCACCAGCGCCGCGCTGCTCCTGGTCATCGTGATCGGCATGTTCTCCCTGTCGAGCATCACCTTCATCAAGCTGCTGGGCGTCGGCATGATCGTCGCCCTCATCCTCGACGCGACCCTCGTCCGGCTGCTGCTCGTGCCTGCCGCCATGCGCCTGCTCGGCGACGCGAACTGGTGGGCACCCCGGCCCCTGCGCCGCCTCTACGCCCGCTACGGCATCCGCGAGGGCGACGGCCCGGCGCCAGGCGCAGTCCCGGAAACCGCACCCGAGCCGGCGCACACCTAGTGACGCGCGCCAGGCCACGGCCCCGCCAGACCCAGCGCCCCAGGAACCGGCTGACCTGCACGGAAGGAAAACTAAGATGAACGCAACAGACCGTACATGCTGCCATTCGCGGTAGCGATGGTCGTGCTGGCGGCCCGGATCTGGCAGGCAGCCGCACTGCCAGCTAGCCGGGACCAGGAACCGGCCCTCGTATCCGTGTAACCACCGGTAAAGGCGTCCCTCCCGGTCACTGGCCGGGAGGGACGTCGGTCGCTTCGGCCGGGCGATAATTGACTCACGGGCTGCACGGAGGCCCGGTGCGGACGGGACTGGTCTCCGGCTTGTAGGGCAGGGGAATGATGCTGGGAGACCCGTCCCCGCCCGGTGCCGCCGTGATCTTGACAATATCGATGCCGTGCCGCTCGCCGCTGAACCAGATCTGGCCCGTCGCGCCGTCGGTGAAATGCATGCAGCGCAGCCAGGACGGCACCGCCGGACGCTCCCAGCCGGATTCCTCCGCGGCCTGGTCCAGTACCTGGGCGGCGTCGAAGGCCAGCGCGACGCTCCCGTCGGCGAAGAAGGGATCATGACTGTAGGGCGGGGCGGCCGCCAGGCGCAGCGAGTTCTGCACATCCTGGGCCAGCCCGGATCCGCGGCCGGTCCGGGCGACATCGGTCAGCGCCGCGAAGTACACCGTCACATTCGGGGGGATGCTGAGGTTGCTGATGCCGGTGACCTCGCTCTTGGTCAGGTCGTCGCCGCTGAGGACCGTAACGTGCGCGGCGAGGCACGTGCTGGGCAGGTGCTGCAGCAGGTACATGAGGCTGGCCAGGTCGTCCGAGCGGCCCGCGAGGTAGATCACCGACGGGCGGCCATCGCAGAGCGGGCTCTGCTGGCCGACGTAGGCCCCGAATTCTGGCTCGTCCCCGCTGACCAAGTACGGCAGCGCGTCGCCGCCAGCCAGGCGGAAATGCGCGCCGCGGAGCATGGCCTGGGCGGCGGCGGACTGCTCGTCGCTGTAGGTGTCGTCGTCATCGCCGCTGCGGGCGAAGACGACCGCGTTCAGGTCCGCGGTACGCGCGATCTCCGAGCGGAGCGCGCCGGCTTCCTCGGCATTGGTGGCGGCCAGGCCGAAGTAGTTCCAGTTCCGGCTGAGCGTGTCGTCGGAGTTCGTGGTGTCGATGACGGCGAGCCCGGCCGCCGCCAGTTCCCGCACGACGTCCGGGCTGGTCGGCGTGTCCCGGCCCAGCCCGATCACGCCGACGATCGTGGGATCTAGCCGGGCGGCGGCGGCGATCTGCTGCGCCATAACCACCTGGGAGTCCATGTCCTGCCCGCCGTTCGCGATATCGATCCGTACTGCCACCGACTGCTGCCCGTTGATGTAGGACTGCCACGCGTAGACGCCCGCCAGCTCCCGTGCGGCGCCCGCGGCCTGCATCTCGCCGGTCTTGCCGTCGGACGCGCTCGTCAGGGCCCCGGCGTACACGAATGTGATGTGCCGTGCGGCATGATGCTCGGCCCACCTGTTCTGGCTCCTGATGAGCCTCTCCAGGTCGGCCAGGGAAATGCGGGCGCCGACGGCGGAGCCGCCGCCGCTGCCGGGGACGGCCCCGTCGAGCCGGACGCCGCCGTCTCCGGGCACGAACTCCAGCGAGTCAGTGGTGTCGATGCCCACGCACTGGCCCGGGCTCTGCGCCGAGCGCACCAGGTAGTGGGGGTTCCGGGCGAGATCGCCGCCGCAGTACAGCCGGGTCAGCTGCCGCTCCCGCGCCGCTTCCTGCCGGTGGCGTGCCGATTCCTCGTCATGACGCAGCAGCACCACGCCGCCGAGCGTGAGCGCGACGACGAGGAAAAGCGACCAGCCCGACCACACCAGCGTCCACCCGGACCTCCGGGCGCGCGGCTGCTGCTGCCCCGTCCTGTGGATACTTAATTCGGCACGCGTAATGGGATAGCGCAGGACCCACGGCCAGGCCGATCTCAGGCTCGGGGACTGGTCCACGCGCATCGTGGTCGCCCACGTCTCGTACGACAGGCCGTCTTTATCCCCGGCCCCGTTCTCGTCCCCGGCGCCGTCACCATCGGCCGCGCGGTGGCTGATGTCGCCACTGCGCGGGACGCCGGCCAGGACGAGGAGGGGGTCCTGCTCACTCCGCCTGCTGCGGACGTCGCTGATCGCCTGCAGGAGTGCCAGGCCGCCGTCCCGTTCGTCAGCGCTGGGGAGGAAGGCCAGCGGCGGGCAGGTCCGCTTGCGATGCCGCAGGTCCAGGCTCCACGGGCGGTAGTTAGCGCGCAGGTCCTCCAGCAGCGCGAGCACCCGCAGCTGCAGGCAGAACTGCCACGCGCGTTCCTGCTCCGCGAAGTCCTGCTCCGAGGACCCGCCTTCGGCAGCGATGACCTGCTCGATCACCAGCTGGGCACGGGCCCGCCGCTCGTCCCAGGACCGGCGGGGGGCCCAGCTACGCCATCGGATCGCGGACCCGCCAGCGGGAGCCGAGAGCGTCGCCGGAACGAGGAAAGTCGTGGTGGCGAACCAGCGGCAGGCCTGTGTGAGCCAGGACAGCGGGCCGAGGCTCAGCCGGACCACATGCACGACCACCACCGCCAGCAGCAACGCCACCGCGAGGAGCAGCGCGTCCCGGAAGCCCAGATGGCCGACCAGCGCGCCGATCACGCCTAGCAGGACGGACCCGGCGATGCTGGCCGGGCTGAGCAGCGCGCCCAGGGTCAGCTGCTGCCGGATCGAATCGGGGCGGCGCGGGCGCCACGACCACCTCCGCAGGAGGCGCAGGACATCTCCGGGTGCCGGCGCACTGCTGTCGCCTGACTTGCGGACCTCGGCGTACGCTGCCTCGATCGCCGCGAGCACGCGGGACCGGGGAAACGTGTACGGCCGGTACTGAGAACGACCCTGATTATCCCAGCTAGGGTCGTTAGCGTCCCTGGCGTCGGCCAGGATGCGCACCATGGCCAGGGCATGGTCATAGCTCTGCAGCACTGCCAGCTTTTCCGTCTCGTCCGGCTGGTCCGGCGGCCCGCTCGCCCTGCCCGGGAGGCGCGGGACCGCGACTCCGGTGCCGGGGAAAGGGCGCAGTTTCCCGCACACCAGGCCGCCCTCGTGGTACACCGCGCGGAGATTCCGCACGGTCTCCTTGACCCTGTCGTCCAGGCCGGCCTCTGTGGCCTGCAGCACCACGATCGGCATAGGGGTCGGCTGCGTCACAAATCGCTGAATGATGTCCCGGTACAGGTCAAGAACGTTATTTATCGCCTGGCTCTGGTGCCAGTTGTGCCCCGGCCGGTCGATCAGATCTGCGCCAGCCACGCAGCCCTCCCTATTCCAGCTGTGGATGTCCACATGCCTGGCGATGAAACCGATCCTAGTGTGATACGAGAATGCGGCATCCTGGCATGAGCTGCCGCGGAGGATGAGCAGATTAAGATCTCATTCTGCACGTCGCTGTCTGGCCGCGCTGGCGGATCCGCCGCAATTCAACCGAGCGTCGCCGTGATCGGCAGCCCGGATTGCCAGCGCGAAAGGCGCAGGTGCGCCGAGATAACGCCAAATTATCCGAGAAATGAGCCGTCTTGGATTATTATCCGTCGTGATTACGGTCGGCCTTTGGGCTAGGGCAGCCACGCTAGACCGGAGACGAGGTACTGCACGTAGAGGACGGCTGTGGCTTTCACGGGTTCTGCGACGTAGCCGTTCATATCTGCTGGGTGCGTCGCCTGATCGCGGGGCGGCACACCCAGCGGCCAGGGACGCTGTGATGCCTTGTCCGGGGCTGCCTGGGGGGTCACGATTGGTTGAGGTCGCTGCGATGAGGGAGAGACGATGAGCTTCACGGTCGAGAAGGACATGATGGTGCCGATGCGCGACGGCATTCAGCTGGCCACGGACGCGTGGGTTCCCGCGGGCGGCAGCCCGGCTCCGACCCTGCTCGTGCGCCTCCCGTACAGCAAGGACGTGACCGCTCTTTACGCCTACGGGCTGGCTCCGAACATCTTCGCGCTGGTCGAAGCCGGATACGCCGTGGTCGTCCAGGACTGCCGGGGCACGTTCCGGTCCGGCGGGGAGTTCACTCCCATGTTCAATGAGGCCAGCGACGGCGCCGATACCGTGGCCTGGCTGCTCGAGCAGCCCTGGTGCGACGGCAACATCGGGACCTACGGGGCGTCGTACCTGGGCTTTGTCCAGTGGGCGAGCGCGTCGGTCTCGAACCGGCTGAAGGCGATTGCGCCAGCGGTGACCACGACGGACTACTACTCGACGCCCTGGTACTCCGAGGGGGGCGCCCTGTCCTTGCACGCCATCCAGAGCTGGACGACACTGATGGCCCTGGCCGACGCGCAGCGCGCCGTCGGGGCCGGCTCTGGTGACCCGCAGGCGCTGATGGACCTGGCTGGCATGGCGGCCGAGCCAGAACCTCATCTCGCCGCGCTGCCCGTCCGCGCCCGGCCCTTGCTGGAGAAGCAGTGGCAGTGGTGGGCGGAGATCCTCGCCCATCCCGCCCGCGACGAGTACTGGCGCGACCTTTCCGTCGCCGAGCACTTTGAGGACATCACCGTGCCCGCGCTCAACATCGGGGGCTGGTTCGACATCTTCGTCAACAGCACCGTACGGACGTTCACCGGACTCAGGGCCAGGGGCGGCAGCGCGGAGGCCCGCGATGGCCAGCGACTGATCATCGGCCCGTGGGACCACCTCAACAGCACCGGCGTCTATCCCGACCGGCAGTTCGGGATGATGGCCGACGCGATGGCCGCGGACCTGACAGGTCAGCATCAGCGGTTCTTCGACCGGTGGCTGCGGGGCCAGGCCGATGCCCTGGCCGGGTCCGCGCCCGTCCGGATCTTCGTCCTGGGCATCGACCAGTGGCGCGACGAGCAGGACTGGCCGCTGCCCGATACCTCCTATGTCGACTATTACCTGCACAGTTCCAGTCGCGCGAACACCGCCAGCGGCGACGGGGAACTGCGCGCGGAGCCGCCGGGCGACGAGCGCGCCGACACCTATCTCTACGATCCGCTGCGGCCCGTTCCCACGCTCGGCGGACGGGTGATGAGCCCTTCCACGGCGAACGCGGCGGGACCCGTCGACCAGCAGCGAGCCGAGTCACGTGATGACGTGCTGTGCTACTCAACCCCGGTCCTGGAACACCCGGTGGAGGTCACCGGCCACGTATCGCTGACGCTGCTCGTCTCCTCATCGGCCCCCGACACCGATTTCACCGGCAAGCTGGTCGACGTCTTCCCTGACGGCCGCGCCATCTTCCTGACCGACGGGATCCTGCGGGCGCGCTACCGTAACTCACTCGCCGAGCCCGAGCCTCTCACGCC
>Ga0208220_1000051_pt1 | contig 40369 bp, 34 predicted proteins | sample NGESurdeep092012_9_FD_184484 | JGI IMG/M metagenome (GOLD analysis project Ga0208220, IMG submission 184484) | Arctic peat soil microbial communities from Barrow, Alaska - NGEE Surface sample F53-1 deep-092012 (SPAdes) | ecosystem: Environmental > Terrestrial > Soil > Wetlands > Peat ...
TCGAGGCCCCCTTCCGGGACATGCGCTATGCCGGCTTGATTCCGGCGCGGCGCGCCGCATGGATTGACCCGATGACTGCTTTGCGTGTCGCATAAGCCGCCAGCCAAGAAAGAAGCTGCGGAGGATCGTCTCTACCTTGCCTCCGTTTTGATAATGCCTGCGATTCGTTCCGCAATCGCGCCGATCGTTCGCGAGGGATTCACTCCTAGCGCCTCTGGAACAATCGATCCATCCGCCACGTAGAGATTCTTGTAATTGAAAATTTCGCCCGCATGATTGACTACGCCGTTCATGAGCGTCGTCCCCATGCCGCAGCCGCCCAGAGGATGCGGAGTAACCAGGTTGTGCAGCAGGGACCAGGTCGGTGGCACTACCGGACTGCCCCCAGTCGCAGCCGAGAGCTTTAGGTGCATCGCCACAATCGCGTCAATCGTCTGCTTCGATTTGCCGATATCCCATGCCAGGTTGAGACACGGCTCGCCCGTTAAGAGCGAGTGGTGTAGTGACAGCGTGCCATTCGCCGCATCCACGCCTTGCGCAAACCATGGCATCACATTGCGGAACGGCTCCGGGTCGTCACTGCGTAGCATGTGGCGGAACGCATCGAGGATCAGCTTTGCTTCTTCATTTTTCGCTTGCCCGGAATCCAGCCGGTTCAGGTAGTCTGCCAGTAAATCCGGAAATCCGCCGTCTTGAATCCAGAAGCTTTGGCCGCCTTGGCTGCGATCGAGAAAATCGATCGCGCATGTGATCGTGGGCCCATGCGAAGGCGACACGTCGCGCGTGCCATAAAAAGCGGGCGTCAGAAAATCGCCGTTAGAGCTCCAGTTTGTCCCAAGAAAAGGGCTTATATTCGGCAGCGAGCCGTGCAGCTCGCGGCAGCGCAGAAGCAGTTCCGTGGATCCCAACGAACCCGCCGCTACAATTACGATCCGCGCCGTTTGGCTCCCCGCAACCACCGTCCCGTTCCCCAACTGGTTGAAGAAAACGGTATAGCCGCCGGCCGACGGCTGAATGTTGGTCGCCAGATGCAGCTCGCGAATCTCCGCGCCGTGCCGTTCGGCCCATGGCAAATAATTGCGGTCCAGCGTGTTCTTGGCATCCACATCGCAGCCGATATCGCAGTTGCCGAGATGAACGCACGTGCCTTGCTCTACGCCTTGCGCGTTGGTGAATCTCTTGCTATTCAAAATATTGAACGGATCCGGTTGGTCGTACGTCCATGCGGGATCGAATGAAACCGCCAGCTCCAACTGCTTGAAGCGATCTCCGAACCCGGCGTTCTGCGCCGATTCCTGCATCAGCTTCATGCGATTCGTCCATTGATTCACCGGCACTTTCTGCACGCCCATGAACTGCGCGACCGTGTCGTAGTGAGGCTTCAGTCCCTCGTAAGTAATCTCGGCGGGCCAGCCATTCTGAAATGCCGACGGCGGAGCTTCGCAAGAAATATTCGCGTAAATCAACGAACCGCCGCCTACCGCTGCTCCGGTGGCTACCGACATGTGCGGAAAAACGTGCATATCGAGCCAGCCGTGCTCTTTCTCAGGGCACTTGTCATTCCACAGCCACATGTCGCCGGCATTGCGCGGATAATTGCTCTTGTCCCAGCGTCGGCCTCTTTCCAGAATGAGTACCCGGTATCCGGCTTCCGCGAGGCGGCAGCCCGTAATCGCGCCTCCGAATCCGCTTCCGATCACGATAACGTCAAAGTCCATATTTCCTCAAGCGCCCCTTCTTACAAATTTTCTGTGAACATCGGCTTGTCCTCGTCACAGTCCTGGTAATACGAAATCGCCGCCTTTGGCCCGTCAAGTTCCATCAACACATATCCGTGATTGAAGAACGGCGTTCCGCCCAGGCGAACATTTTCAATCGGCACGTATGCGAATTTCGGAGTCTTCGGAATTTCGTCCGACGCAATCGGGAAGGCGCCGTGTCCGATGCATCGGGCCAGAACACCCATGAACTTCTTGTAAATGACCTGGTTGTGCTCGTGTCCCCAAAACCAAATATCGATTTGTGGCAGTACCGGCGATAACTGCGCAGCCAGTGTTCCATTGGCGACCTGTCCGCAAATATCTTCAAACGCCGAGAACAATTGGTGGTGAGAAAGCAGCACGTTCCGCCTGGGCGGCCCGTTCTGAAGCTTGTCCTTCAGCCACTCCACTTCGGTCGCTTCCAGAAAAGTTGCCGAGGTCCCGTCGGGCTTTGAGTCGTGTAATCCCGTATCAAGCGCCAGAAATTGCCAATCGTCATTCCGCAGGCAAAAGTAACTTGCCGGCTGCCCTAGTTTGTCAATCAGGCTGTAATACGGCGCGCCGCCGCAAAACATGTCGTGATTTCCTGCCAGACTAAATGTCGGGATCTTCGTCGAGGGCAGCTTTAGCGTATCGCTCCAAATGTTGTAAAAGTAATTTTCGACTTCGAAATCCGTGCCGGAGTAGTAAATGTCGCCGAGGTGAATCACCACGTCCGGATTCTTTCTTGCAATTTGCGCCAATAAATTCTTGGCTTCGGGCTGGCCGGTTGCCCAATCGCCTACAATGGCGACCTTCGCGTCGGTCGGCAATTTACCATCAATCGTGTAATCGCTCAGCTTCTTCCAACGGCGGTAGGGAATTGTTCCTCGGGAAGCGATGAACTCGGCGTATTTCAACGCTGCTTCAGACCAATGCGGATCGCACACGCTGTCTTTCTTACAAAGCAGGTCGTCGTAATAAGCCGCGAGATCTTTGCGGTCGTGCAGTTTCGCCAAAGCCAGATTCCGCGCTAAAGACGCGCAATAGACCGCCGGATTTGAATCGCAGAGCGCTGGTTCGGCGGCTGCCGTGCTGCCCAATCCCTTTCCAATCGACGCCTCCAGCGCATCCATCGTGGCGTGGATCTGGCCGGCCGCCTCCGCGATTTGCGTTACGCAGGCTGCGGCTTCGACGCTCGGATGGCTTGGATCGGGCCGGGTAATCTTGGCCACAACGCCATTAGCCGCCTGTTCAGCCGCGGTTTTGAGCGCGAGAATCTCATCCACCGCCGAGTGAAACAGCGACAAATCGGCAAATCGAGATTGCTCCATCTTAGCTAGTAGTGACATCGCTTAACGTCTCATTCCTACAGAGTCTTCATAAACTCGATCAAGTCATGTTTCTGGCTATCGCTCAAACTGACTCCGTACAGATGGCCTTGGTTGCCGTTTCCCGGAATATTTGTGTCCACCGGAAAGCCTACTTTCGCCGCGTCCGGCCCTTGGGAAATGAAACCTACCTGGTCCGGATCGTAGACGTCATAGCCTCGGTAGAAAACCACTGGCCGGTCCTTCGGGGGCGTAAGCAGCGCATGCAAATTGGGAACCGATCCGTTATGCAGGTAGGGAGCGCGCGCCCAGATACCATCCAGCGGAACGTTCGCGTATCCGTTAGTTTTGCGGTAGGCGTCGAACACGAACGGCGGTGAGTTGATCGAATGGAATTTGTCGACCAGCGCGGCCGTAAAAGAATCGAGCCGGTGACGATCCGTTCCAATCACCGCTATGTCCGTCACCTGCCCCGTCTTGCCGCCGCCGAACGCATGACACTCCGCGCAATTTTGATCGAACATGGAATGCCCGCGCCCCGCCGCGGCTTGGTCAATCGGGAACGGATACGCCGCGGGCTGGAGTGTCAGCAGAAAATCGGTGACACGCTGGAAGCTCGCCTGAATCACAGATTTCGAAGTCGCCCCAATCGCCATCGCCGCCGCATAGTTTCTCTCCCGGATGTTGTTGTTGTTCCCGTCCCAGTGCAAATACATGCCAACGCGAGGCTTTTGGTTCCAGATCTGCGGCAGATCCACCGTCCCGATCGTGTTGTCCTCAGGCATGTGAAACACGTTGAACTTCGTCGGGTTGAAAGTGTCCGTTCTTCCCCGCCCTTGTTGCGGCCGCGAATCCTGCCACGCGTAGGCAACCTTCTGCTCCAGCAGTCCTTCCTTCGTCGCCGGAATGATGAGAAACCGGTACATCGCCGATTCGACCGGAGACAGTCGATGGATGCGGTCAATAGCCGCAATCACGTTGTCCGCCGTGAATCGCGGATCGGCGGCGCATGAGTAAAGAAATCTTTGGAAGCCTTGCAGGTCCAGCGTATGCGCGGGGCCGCCCAGCACAATTTCCGGCTTGCTGGTTGCCGTTCGCCTGAATTGCGTCGTGTGGCACAGTGCGCAATTTGCTTCCACCGCCTCGTAACCGATCTTCCGTTTGGCGAACCCAATTGGCACATCGTGGCCGTCTTCGATAATCAATCCCAGCGACGCCCATCCACCGGGCCCCGGCAGCTTTTCCGGAAACATATCCGGCAGAACTTTCCAGATCCAGTACGGAATACGGCTGTCCGAGCCCAAGCCGATTGCTCCATATTTGAAGTGCTCTTCCACGGAGGCGTATTGGATATCCGGCTCCGCGCGAATCAGGTTGTACCAGAGCACATATCCCGCAATCGCCAGCACAGCTACAACAACCGCCGCCGCGATTCGTACTGCCGGTCTCGCGAATGCACTTCGCAAAAATCCCCAAAAGCCGGCGAGCAGCCTTCCGATGTTCCCCGCGCTGATGCGGCTTTCGGCCGGAAGCGCCAGTTGTAGCAATATCGCTTCCACCACCCCAAACGCGCCATCCATAATCAGGCAGGAAATGAATCCCGGCGAAGACATGGAAAGATAAGCCCAAAACCCAGCCGCTAACCACCGCGAGAGGACGATGAGCCACGAATAACTCGGATACCGCAAAGGAGCGACCGCGGCTGGTATATAGAGGATGCTCAGCGCCAGCACCATCATGGCGTGCGCCAGATTCCAAACGGTCGATGTGCCGATCGGCACGCCCAGCGAAACGTTCACCAGGTTCGGATTGAATATTTCTGTCGCGACGAAAAGCAGGTTGAATAAAATGCCCAACCATGCCACTCCGCTGAACCAGCGGGCGTAAGCGTTCGGATATGCGTTCGCTGCCGTTGTCATCTGGCTCTCCAAGTCATCCTCCCGCGGCCGCCGTTTGAGTAGCCGTCTCTTCCAGGTGACTCAGTATGAATGGGTAAACATCCCGAACGGCATTCTTTCCGTAAATGCAATCGATATGGCCGTAATCCGGAATGACGTGGCGTGTATACAAGCCGTCTCCATTGCTTTCGCGCAGCAGGTTGTAAGTGATCTCGGTGCTTTCCGGCAGGAAACAGGCGTTCAATCCGCCGTGAATGAACGCAATCGGAATCGCCAGGCGTTTCAAATGAGGCAGGTACGCTTCAGAGCCGTCCGCCGCCACAATGTGCCCCTTGCGCGTCATCAGCGCGATCTGCTCGAAAGCGCGGATGTTGGCAACGCCGAACATCTCGTGCAGCGCTTCGTGCGTCGCCTCGTTTAACTGTGCGTGCTCATAGAGCGGCGCGTACATAAACGTGATCCGGTGGCATACCGGGCTGTTGCAGAGATTGTCGAGCGGAATCGGGTACAGATCCAGTGCCTTGTCATAAAGCTTGTTCCACCAGTCCGCGCGCGTATCCACATCGGCCGTCAAGGACCGGATCCCGAGCCGGTTCAGAAACTCCGGCAAATGCAAACCTGTCCGGATCTTGTTCAGCGTAGGCGCCACAATATGCGTCGCGATCTGCGAGCACACCGCCGATCTCACGCCCTCCAGACCCGCCAGCATCGCCATAAAGAATGTGGTAGATCCCCAGCAATGCACCACCATCTGGACATCCCTTGCGCCCGTGATTTCTCGCACTTTATCGACAGCCGCGGGATAGTCCTTCGTCGCCACATCGTCGCCGCTCGATTGTTCGGCCGACGCGGGAAGCGCAATGCTGTCCCGATAGTCCAATAGCCACACATCATAGCCGCTCGCGAATAGATATTCGAGCAGATTCGTCTCAATCGTGTCGATTGAAAAAATCAAGCTCGAAACGCCCAGACCGTGGGATAAAATCACTGGTCCCTTTGTCCCGCCCCGATACCGGGTGAGGCGCAGCGGTACGCCGTCTTTCGCGGGAAACGTATACACTCCCGGAGCGTCCACGCGCAACTGACGCTTTTCCCTTGCGGGCGCGGCGGGATCGAACTCCGTTGGCCTGGCGAAAATGCCGCCGTAGGTTTCAAACAGAACGCCCGCGAAGAATTGGCCGAACCGCGCCGTCTGCCGCAAACGGTCTTCCGCTCCGGAGGCGTTCGTCACTTCCAGAGTGGTCATCTGCTTTGCAAAATCCGCTGGAAGAATATGAAGAACGCCCCGCCCCATCGTCGGCGCGGCCTCATTCGGGCCGTCGTATACGGTGATGTACAGCGTGCTGGTATCGCGCCAGATATCCCACACCGGGTTCGGGTGCACAATCTTGAAGCCGGTCATAAAATACTCGCGATTGTCCGCCGTCCTCATCTTCATGCGGTAAACCATGTTCCGCGTCTCGACGTTCGCCGGATCGTTCACGAAGAGCTGAAATTCTCCATCGTTCACTGTCAGCGGCCTGTCGGATAGCACCGGCGCTGTCACGGAGCCGCTCATTCCAGCGCGGTGGTCCGAGTTCCGCAGCATGTCGTCGAGATCCTGCGAGGCAATCGTCAGCGTGAACTCAAATTTCGATCCTGTTTGACGCCCTTCCTCCGCGGCAGCCTGATAATCTCCCGTTTCACCTTTCGCGAAATATCCGCGCATGGTTTCGGTGAATCGAATCCCCGGCGTTAATGCCGCTTGTGGTGCAGTCTGCATAGTGCGCTATCCTCTCTTCTCGCGCGAAGACACTTCAACCTACCGCCCCGCAAGCGCCGCGCGAACTCGGACTAATAGTGGTCGATAATATCAGATCGTTTCACGGTTGCGCTAGATCTTCCCGCTAAAATCTGCTTATGACCACGGTTTTGGGACGCCGGTTCCAGAGTGCCCGCGTAGCTGCGTTCAAGGAATCGGTAATCCGCGAGATGACTCGCCTGGCGATCCAGCATAAAGCGGTCAATCTAGCTCAGGGATTTCCCGATTTTGCCGCGCCCGCGGAACTCAAAACGGCGGCTCAGCGGGCCATTGCGGAAGATTGGAATCAGTACTCCATCACTTGGGGCGCCAAGCCTTTCCGCGACGCAATCGCCGATTATTATCGGCGCTTTTACCAAATCGAAATCGATCCCGAGCGCGAGCTTACGGTCTGCTGCGGCGCGACTGAAAGCATGATCGCGACCCTCCTCGCTCTTCTCAATCCAGGCGATGAGGTCGTTTTGTTCGAGCCGTTTTACGAGAACTACTGGCCCGATTCGCAGCTCAGCGGAGCCGTTTGCCGCTATGTGAGGCTGCGGCCTCCGCATTGGACTTTCGATCCCAACGAGCTGCGCGCCGCTTTTACCCAACGAACCCGCGCCGTGATTCTCAACTCCCCGAATAATCCGACCGGCCGCGTATTTTCAATCGAGGAACTCCAAACACTCGCGAGACTTTGCGAAGAGTTCGATTGCCTGCTCATCACGGACGAGATCTACGAGCACATCGCCTTTGATGGCGAGCGCCACGTTCCTCCCATGACGCTCAAAGGTATGCGCGATCGTTGCATTTTGGTGAATAGCCTCAGCAAGACTTACTCCGTCACTGGATGGCGCGTCGGTTGGGTCGTCGCTCCGCCTGAGTTCACAGCTTCCATTCGCAAAGTCCATGATTTCCTGACGGTCGGCGCAGCCTCTCCGCTTCAGCAGGCCGGAATCACCGCGCTCCAATTGCCGGATGCCTACTACACGGAATTAGCCGACAATTACGAGAAGAAGCGAAACCTGCTGATCCGCATTCTCGAAACCTCCGGATTCCGATGCTATGTGCCCAAAGGCGCTTACTACGTGATGTGCGATATTTCGCGGTTCGGCTTCGAGAGCGACGTGGCCTTCTGCAAACATTTGGTCGAAGAGATCGGCGTAGCCGCGGTTCCCGGATCAAGCTTCTTCGCCGATCCCGCCGACGGATCGCAGTTAATTCGCTTCTGCTTCGCAAAAAAGCCCGAGACTCTGGAGGCCGCCGCCGAGCGCCTTCAGCGCCTTGCGCGCTGATATCCACATTTCTTGGGATCTTTCACCCGTCGGGATTCGTCAAAGTCCATATGAGCTCCACGATGTTGACCTTAGGGAGCCTTGAAGGCCTGCAAGAGGATTACCGTTCCGCATTTCATCTCTATGAGAGTACGGTCGGTCGGCTTCTGTTACTCCAGCAGCGCGAACCAAGCGATTCCCTCGATCTCCATGCCGCTGAGGCGCGGGCCCGGGAAGCTCAGGACGCGTTCCGGGATGCGCGGGATAAGCTCGCCGATCTTCTTTTGGAGCGGCGCGGCAGGAAGTTAGCGCGTCAAAAACCGATCGGCAGCGCCCTTGGTAGCGGCGTTATGTTTTGACCCGCCTTCTCGCGCGTCTAACGTTTTTAGGATCTGCTCCCAACGTACTAGCCGGAAACTCCGCAGCTTGCCCTCCGCGCTAATCGCGTAGACTCCTCGCTTGCTGAGTCTCAACTCGTTGCCGGAGGCCTCGCCATGCAGCATCGCGCTTCGATCCTAGCAAACTCGTCCCACGCATGTTCTAGGATGATCGAAGGCCCCCACAAAAAGCGTGCTTCCTTTCCGCCGTCTGCAAGTTCGATGGATACTCATCGCCTGGATCTTCATGATCAGCGCGATTGCTTATATGGACCGCGTCAATCTTTCGATTGCCGGCAGGACCATCGCCACTGAGTTCCATCTGACTTACGTTCAACTCGGCTGGATACAGAGCGCTTTCGTCCTCGGGTACGCTCTATTCCAAGCGCCGGGCGGACGGCTGGCCGATCGCCTGGGTCCCCGGCTGGTGATTGCGGCGGGAGTCGTCTGGTGGGGAGTGTTTACCATGCTCATCACGATTGTGCCTCCTCACGCGGCGAACGTGCTATGGCTGCTGATCGCGGTCCGCTTCGGCTTGGGCGTCGGAGAAGCGGTGGTTTATCCAGCGTCGAATTGCGTCGTGGCTGCGTGGATACCGTCTTCCGAGCGCGGGATCGCCAACGGCGTAATCTTCGCCGGAGTTGGATTCGGCTCAGGTGTGACGTCGCCGCTGATTACCTATCTTCTCGTTCGCTACGGCTGGCGCGAGGCCTTCTGGTGCAGCGCGCTGCTCGGACTAGCCGCGGGCGTGGTCTGGTATCTCATCGCGCGCGATACGCCCCGGCAACATCCGTGGGTTTCCGCGCGTGAAGCGCAGCAGATTGAAGCCGGCATGCCCGAACCTCCGTCTTCCGCCGCCGCCCGGCTTTCCTGGAAACAGATTCTGACCAATCGCGATATCCTCGCGGTCACGTTCAGCTATTTCACCTACGGATATGCGGCATACATCTTCTTTAGCTGGTTTTTTATTTACCTCAATGACGTTCGCGGTCTAAACCTGAAGGAAACTTCTTATTACACGATGCTGCCGTTCCTGGCGATGTCCATCGGCTCGCTTTTTGGAGGAACGATCAGCGATCGCCTGAGCCGCACGGCCGGCAAGCGAGTTGGCCGATGTGGCGTCGCCGTCGTGGGCATTGCTTTAGCGGCCGTGTTCATCGCGCTTGGCACGCAGGTGGCAAGCGCCCGGCTGGCGAGCGTAATCCTCGCAGGAGGAGCCGGCGCGCTCTATCTTTCGCAAAGTTCCTTCTGGTCGGTTAGCGCCGACATCGGCAAAAAATCCGCCGGGTCGGTTTCGGGCGTGATGAATATGGGAGGACAATTTGGAGGAGCGTTAACGGCCTCGCTCAGTCCATTCATCGCCGGCCGCTTCGGCTGGAACGCATCATTTCTCACAGCGGCGGCCCTGTGCGCGTGCGGGGCGCTAGCATGGCTAGTGGTCGACCCGGAATCGAGACACGCCGATGTACCAGCCGCTGCCTCGGTGATCGATTAATTCTGTGGAGGTGAGATGTCTGTTCTAAAGCGCGGTCTGCGGCGTAGAGAATTTCTTGCATTGGCGGCAGCGCCGCTGCTTCGCGGCATGCCGACACCCAAGATCAAAGAAATTTCAGTGATTGCCACTGAGCCGGCCGGAGTGCGTCTCGTAGTGGTGAAAATACAAACGGATCAGGATGGACTTTATGGCTACGGTTGCGCCACGTTCACGCAGCGCGCCGATCTGGTTGTCGATGCCGTGAACCGTTATCTCAAACCACTGCTGATCGGCCGCCCTACCGACGCTATCGAAGACCTGTGGCACGCCATGTATAACTCCTCCTATTGGCGCAATGGACCGGTATTGAACAACGCGATCAGCGGAGTAGATCAGGCGCTTTGGGATATCAAAGGGCGTCAGGCTGGAATGCCCGTATATGAAGTACTGGGAGGCAAGTGCCGCGCCGCGGCCATGATTTACTCGCACGCCTCGGGCCGCGAGATTCCGGAGGCCATCGATCAGGCCCGAAAACTGATGGCCGATGGCATCAAAGCGGTGCGCCTGCAGGTAGGCGTGCCGGGAATGGCAGGTTACGGAGCAGCGGCGGCGCCAGGTAAGCCCGCCACAGCCGCCCCTTTCGAGGATCCGGTCTTTGAACCCGAGCCGTATGTGAGACGCGCCCTGGCCCTGTTTGAAGAGGGGCGAAAGGCACTCGGGCCGGAAGTGGAATTGCTCCATGACGTCCATGAGCGCGTGCCTCCACGGCTGGCCGTACAGTTTGCGAAAGACATGGAGCCTTTCCGGCTGTTCTACCTCGAAGACGCGTTGTCTCCGGAAGATATCGCTTATTTCCGGGAGATTCGCGCCAACTGCACAACTCCGCTGGCAATGGGAGAGCTATTCAATAATCCGCATGAATGGAACATGCTGATCGAAGAGCGGCTGATCGATTTCATCCGCGTTCACGTTTCGCAGGCCGGAGGAGTGACGCCCTGCCGAAAGATCGCCGCGCTCGCGGAAGCCTTCCAAGTGAGAACGGCATGGCACGGGCCGGGCGATGTCTCGCCCATTGGACACTGCGCCAACGTGACGCTCGATCTGGTTTGTTATAACTTCGGCATCCAGGAATGGACCATGCCGAATGATCGTCTGCTCGAGGTCTTCGACGGCTATCCGGTCATGAAAAACGGCTATGCTTACGCCAATGAAAAGCCGGGTTGGGGCGTGGAGATCAATGAGAAAGCCGCGGCAAAATATCCATTCGGATCGTTCGAGAGCGGCGAACGAAAACGGCTGAACGGCGGATGGGGAGTAGTGCGGCGCGCCGACGGCACGGTCATCAACCAGTGACGACCGCTGCTCGCGTCATTCGTACCGCAAGGCGCTGATCGGCTCAACGCTCATCGCTCGCAAGGCTGGGAAAAAGGACGCCACGAGTGTGGCCGCAACTAGAATTCCCCCTGTTACGATGAACGAAGATGCGTCGAATCGGGAAACGCCGAACAGCAATCCTTCAAGCGACCTGGTGAGCAACAGCGCAGCCACCATTCCCACCGCGACGCCGACGATTCCGAGTAGCAGACCTTGACCGATCACTCGCAAAAGTAGTTGCCGAGGCTCCGCGCCAAGCGCCATCTTGATGCCGAATTCAGAGGTCCGCTGCTCGACCGAATACGAGATGACGCCGTAGATGCCTACCGTCGCCAATCCCAGCGCTAAAACCGAAAACATGGTCAGAATAAGCGTTAGGAATCGCGGACGCGCGGTGGCGGCGGAGACCACGTCTTCCATGCTGCGAATCTTTGCGATAGGCAGACTCGGATCGATCGATGCAACCGTTCGGCGCGCTTCACCGGCCAGTGCGAGAGGATCTCCATTCGTTTTCATCGCTATCTCGGGATTGGACGAGGGAAAGAGCCGGTACGGCAGGAACAGCTCAGTGCCGGTTGGCTTATCGACGCCTCCATTCTTGATATCGGCGACCACCCCCACCACCGTGCACCAGAGCCCGCCAGATCCTCCCGGGCGCACGCGCCTGCCGATCGGCGATTGACGCGGCCAGAAAGTGCGGGCCATGGCCTCGTTTACCACCACGCCGGGAGTTTCCTTGCGTCCGTCGCGAGGCTCGAGAAACCGCCCTTCGATGAGCCGCGCCCCCAGCGTCTCAAAGAAGCGATCACCGGCGGATTGATAGTACGCGACGTTTTCGATCGGCCCGTTTGGAACCGGAACGAAGCCTTCAATTTCGGTGTCGTCGTCGACCTCCGAGCGCAGCGGCGGTAAGCCGTCCATTAGCGTTACAGACGTGACGCCAGGCAAGCGGGACAGCCCTTCCTGCAGCATGGTCTCAAACCTTACCCGCGCGGCGTCGTCTCTGTAAGTGGCGTCGGGCAGAGTGATATTGAAGGTCAGCAGGCCTCTTGAATTGAACCCGGGATTAACCTGTTGCAGCTTCCAAAAGCCGCGCGCCATCAGTCCAGCCCCGGCAAGCAACAGGAACGCCATCGCCATTTGGGCCACTACCAAAATCCGCCGGAAGCGGTTTGACGCAGCGCCCGATGAAGCGCGCCCGCTCGAGGCTTTCAGCGTTTCATAGACCCGTATGGCCGAAACATGAATGAAAGGGGCTAGGCCGAAAAGAATGCCGGTGAGCAGCGACACGGCCAAGGTAAAGACAAGCACCAGCCAATTCAAGCTAATCTCATCCGCTCTCGGGATACTGCCCGAATTGGCTACTTCAATCAGCCGCAAACTGCCGAAGGCGAGCCCCACGCCGAGAATCGCGCCGGCCAGCGAAAGCAGCGCCCCTTCGAGGATGAACTGCTTGGCTAAATGGCCCGTGGAGGCGCCCATCGCTCGGCGGATTGCGATTTCACGCTGGCGCGATTCACTGCGGGCGAGCAGTAAATTCGCGACGTTTACGCAGGCGATCAGCAGCACAAACATCACAGCTCCCAGCAACATCAGCATTGCCTTGCGAACACCGCCGATCACTTCGTCATAAAACGGATACATCGTGACCGGGTGGTTCTTCGGGCTGAGCACGTGGTTATGCGGGGATTCCGCTTCGCCCCAGCGAGCCACCAGCAGGGACATTTCTTCCCGCGCCTGCGCAAGCGTGACACCGGAACGGAGACGCCCGAGAACATTGAAGTTATGGCCGCTTCGATTGGTGCTCTTCGGATTCAACTGGAGAGCGGCCCAGGCTTCCGTCTGATCGACCGCGCCGGGAGGAAAGACAAATTCTTTCGGCATAACCCCAATCACCGTGGCTTTGGCATTGTTTGCGTAGGTGTCTTTTCCAATAATGTTCGGATCTCCCGCGAAAGCGCGCTTCCAGAGTCCGTAAGACAAAATGATCACCGGCGGCGCGCCTGGAACGTCGTCCTCCCGAGTGATTAGATGGCCCAGCATGGGTTTGACGTTCAGGAGCTTAAGAAGATCCGCGCTTGCATAAGTCGTGGTCACTCGCAGAGGCTGGCTCCCTCCCGCGATGTTCACGCCGGTGGTGACCCACGCGCCGATCGAGTCGAACGACTTTGCCGCTTTTAAATCGAAGACTTCGGGCTCGGACACCCAGAATTTGTGAAGTCCTCCGCCGGGAAAAGTTGGAAATTCAGTATAAAGGCGAATGAGACGGCTTGAATTCGGATACGGCAGCGGGCGCAGCACAACTGCGTTCACAATGCTGAAAATCGCGGAAGTCGCGCCGATACCCAGAGCGAGGCAGATCAGCGCCGCAACCGTAAAACTCGGAGCGCGCAGCAGCATGCGAAGCGTATAGCGGAGCATCCGGAACATGCACCCAGTGTACGGCTATTCGGGCAGCTTGAAAGGCTCCGCAGTCGGAATGAACTCGATCGGGACCTCGCTAATGAAGGTCTTCAGCCAAACCGTGCACTCCGCCATTCCGCCCTGCTCCGACGGAATGTGACCAAGAATAACCAGCGCCTTTCGTCTGCCCTCGGTGACGGCATCGGCGACATACTCGACGGTCTCCCATTCAGGCGTTTCACCGATGAGCAACGCTTCCACATCCGGCCGCTCCAATATTTGAATCTGCCGGGCCGAACCAGCGGCGCCCGGAAGAAACCCGACTTCGGTCACTCTCATATGCGGATCGCCCACAACGCGCAGCGCGTGGATCTTGAGCTTCTCCTTAATGCCCGAGGCCAGGGTATTCAGTGTCACTTCGGGAATTACGAACAGATTTTCGTTCTTCGGGTTTTGAAAGCTCTGCCATCCCAGAGCGCGAGTCATCCCGAGAAGAATGCCATCGGGTTTTCTCGCGTGCCAGTGATCGTGAAAGCGCCACACGATGAGATTGTGCTCTTTGATGAACAGTTGCTTCGCCGCCAGCACGGCGTCGTTTTGATTTTCAAGATCAATCGTGTTGTCGAGGTGATTGTAAAAGGTAGGCTCGTGAGTAATGATTAGGTTCTTGCCCGAGGCGGCGGCCCGCTGGAGCACATCCAGAGTGGCCATCATCGTTACCGCAATTCCGGTAACCGGCGCATCGACATTGCCGGCCTTGATGGTATCCACAGTCGGCGTAGTCCACGGAACTCCCGACGTTTTTTTAATGCGATCGATCACCTGGCGAACGGTGAGCCGCGTGTCCTGCGCGCACAGTGGAAATGCCAGCAAAACACCGGACACAAGCGCTAACAACCGATGACTCATTGGACGATTTACTCCGAAGGCCTCACTGGCGCAAGCGGCCGGATCAGCCGCAACGCTGGGCGCGTGAGATAGTCATGTACGTAGGAAACGTGCTCGGGGTCGCTCGGGAAGTGCTCGTCTCTCCGGTACGGATAACCGCTCATGCCGTGAAACGGCAATGGATTGACGCTCTGGCTGAAGGCGGTGTTGGCGTCGGCGTCTTTTGCCCATCCGTCTACCGACAACAAAAAGTCTCTCGACCATCCCTCCGGCAGCACGGGCAGATGCGTCGATGGAAACTCCAGCTTCAGCTCATCGCCCGAACCCATAATCACGAGCCGATCGTCCACTTCTCTCGCGAGCACGGTGACGTCTCCGTATCGGGTATATAGCCCGGGCGTCGGATTCCAGCTCGAGATCGGCAAGACTTGATCGTATAGGAATCTTTCGGGCTGCTGGCGTGTCGGGTCGATAATGGCCCGGGAAAAGCCTCGAAAATGCAGATTCGCGGCACTGGCGTCAATAGGTGTAAGACGCGCCTGCGGCGTCCGCGCGTCGTCCGTCAAAAAGATTTCATCCCAATAAACACAAAGGTTGGTCACGATGCGAATTTCCCGCGAACGTGAAAGAAACTTACCGGTAAGATCGACCACGATGCTCTTGGGCTTGCCCGATGGAATCCCCATATCCTCAACCACCGTCTTCCACTTGCCGGAAGCGTCCTTCACCTGCAGGTAAGGGAAAATCAAGCCGCCTTTGCCATCCTGCGAAGCGCCCAAAAACGTACTGCCGTCGGCCCAATCCACCCAACCGTTCAAAACCAGGGCTGCTCGATTATCCGTCGCCGCTTTCCCAAAATCCAAATCCAGCGTGTGCAGCTCGGCTACCCCGGCGGTGTTGTGATGGAAACTGTCGGGATACACCTGGTCCTGGCGAGCCAGGCGGGAAGTGACGTCGTTGCCACGCCCGTCGGTCGCGCGGAGGGGATGAATCTTCGAGCGCGTGCCAAACAGCCGGAACTCCGGATAGGGAGGCGATTTAAACTTGTCGTTCGTGTAAATCTCGATATTCGAGGGGTGATCCACGGCAATGAGGCGTACTTGATCGAGATAAGAGACCTCATGCAGCTCTTCCGTGATGTGGATTTGATAATCGCCGGCCTCCGGCTTCAGCGCCGGACCGGGAATCCGGATGTACTCTCGATGATTCACCGGGAAGTAATTTCCATCTCCGGAGCTCGCGCCGAGCGGCGCTACGCCGAGCACGTCCGTAATGAACCGGAAGGCGCGCCCATCCCACGCGAAAATCATCGGACACGACCCGGATAGGCGCTGCGCTTCGGCAATCGTCAGCGCTTCCCCGCCCTTCTTCCGGGTCTCGTTCTGGATCAATCCATTCGGCCAGGTGATTCGGATCGTGTCGGCGTCCGCGCGCCCGTCCATGGCGAAAGCCAGCGGCACTCCCTGATAGATTCGCTTGTCGTAGAAGGCTCCGGATTTCATTTCAACCGTCGCGTCCACAGCTTCCTTGAGGTTCTTTATGCCCTGAATCCGCACATTGATCCAGCTTTGAGCGGGCGAAGCGTTGAAGTACAGATGCAGCGAGCCATCCGCCAGAATACGGGCGTAATCTTCTCGGTTGTCCCCGTTAAAATCGGCGCGCACAGGCGATGGGGCGGTTTTCGCTTTTTCGGAGAGCGTGAACTTGCCGGAGCGGTTTTCGAGAGCAAAGAGTTTCGGAGCGTAGCTGACCAGATCGAGCAGCCCATCGTGATTGAAATCCTGGACAGCAAGCGAGGAAGCGCCAGCCGGAATCGCGGGAACGTCTTCGGCTTCAAACGCGCCGTTCAACTTGTCGCGGTATAAGACGCCGGGACGATCCGCATAGGAGACTACTACGTCGCGAGCGGCAGTGTCTCCGCGAATGGCGAAGACGACTGCATCGAGCGCGTTGCCCTTTACGAAAGGAAAAGAGGAAGTACGGTCTTCAAATTTTCCTTGTCCATCGTTGCGCATCAGCACGGGATTCGTCCCGGAGAGCAATAGATCGAGATCGTAGTCGTGGTCGTAATCGAGCCACAGAGCTTTGCTTACGCCTGCGGTATTCGGCAAATCTGCGAATTTGGCGAACGTACCGCGATTGTTGTGGAACAGCGTCGCGCCTCTGCCCGTAATCACGCAAAGATCCGGCAGACCGTCATTATCGAAGTCGCCTACGGCAATTCCGCGAACGTCGTGAAGGCTTTCCAAGCCGGAGTTGCTCACCGGTTGGGTTCCATGCTTCAGCAGCGCCACGCGATCGCGGGACCAGACTAGAAGATCGGCGTGCCCGGTTCCGTCCGAATCGAGCACTTCCATTCCGGAAGTGGCCGCGTCCCAACCGCCGCTGACGAGGCGATCGTCGTAGCGAGTCGGCTCATTATCGGCGGATGGCCTCGAATCGGGCGGATCGTATAACTCCGCATAGAAGCACCACTCCATGTCTTCGGGAACCGCGGCGCCTTCATTGCGCGCTTTCGCTTCCTCGAAAGCCTTCCGCTCGTGCGCGGCGGCTTCTTTGTCGCCGGCCCGTTGATAGAGCGTGAAGAGCTGAAAATGCGGCCCGGCGAGATCGGGGTTGAGCTTTTCCGCCGCGAGGAACTCCGGAACAGCGGCCTGAGTCTCTCCTTTGGCTCGCAGCACCGCGCCGAGGTTGTAGTGCGCAATCGGCTCATCCGGAACCAGGCGGATCATGCCTCGCAATTGTTCCACGGCTTGGTCGTACTCGCCCGCGTGCTTGTAGGCGATCGCTAGATTGAACCAGGTGTGTGGAATGGAAGGATCCTGCTTCTGGGCGCGGATCAGTTCCTTCATTCCGGCGTCCGTTTGTCCCGCCTGCAGCAGCGCCAGGCCGTAATTGATCCGCTCGCGCACGGAATCGGGAACAAGCTTGAGAGCGGCCAACAACTCGGTGACAGCTTGAGCATGAGTGTCCGGATTCTCGTAAAAAGCTTTGCCGAGGTTCCGGTGCTGCCAAAGCAGAGCTTCGTCCTGCTGAGTGTTGGCAGCCCCTATCAAGGTCATGCACACCACGGCTAGAGGAGCGAGAATTCTGACACTTCTCATTTGTAATTAGCGGAAGTATTCATTTTATAGAACCGGAATTTGGACCAGCGTCAACTGTTAGATTGATCTTTTGCTTAATCTAAGCGCGGTTGCCATGGCGAAGAAGATCCGAATGCGGGAGATCTCTTCGCTTGAACTGATTACCGGACATCTTGAACGCATCCGCGAAATCAATCCCGCTATCAACGCGGTGGTCGAATTGCTCGCCGATTCGGCTTTGCGGGATGCGCAAGCGGCGGACGCGCGTCTGGCGGCCAATGAGCCGTGCGGTGAGCTTCATGGAGTGCCGCTTTCCATAAAAGACTCAATTGATGTTCAGGAAACGAAATCGACCGCCGGAACAACCGGCAGAAGAAACGCCGCGCCAGCGCAACAAGACGCGGCCTTGGTGCACCGTCTGCGCAAAGCGGGCGCGATTCCCATTGCAAAGACAAATTTACCCGATCTGCTCTTCTCATTTGAAACAGACAACCTAATTTACGGCCGCAGCAACAATCCGTATGATTTGACGCGCACGCCCGGAGGGAGCAGCGGGGGCGAGTCGGCGCTGATCGCCGCATGCGGCTCACCCTTGGGGCTGGGCAGCGATTGTGCGGGCAGCGTCAGAGTTCCAGCGGCCTTTTGTGGCATAGCCGGCATCAAACCCACCAGCGGCCGTTTGCCACGAACCGGCCATGTACCGCCGTCTGGCGGTTGGGTCGAAGCGCTGTGGCAAATCGGACCGATGGCCCGCTATACGGAAGATCTCATCCTGGCCATGCGGCTTCTGGCTGGAGAAGATGGCGTCGATTTCACCGTCCTTCCGGGGCCCTTCATCGAAGCTCCAAATTTAGGCGCGATCCGGGTTGCCTTTTTCACCGATAACGGCTTCGCGCAGTGTACGGAGGAGGTTCGGGACGCGGTTCGTAAGTCTGCGGAATTTCTCGCCAAGACCTGCATGAAGGTCGAAGAGAGACGCCCGCCCGGTGTGGAGCGGGCCTACGAACTCGAGCTGGCGCTGCTGGGGGCTGACGGTGCGGACGGCATAGACCAGTATCTGAAAGAGGCGGGCAGCACGGAAGTGCATCCGCTTTTGACCGGCTTCGTGAATCACATGCGCCCGTTTCGCGCAACGGCATCGCAATTCGCGCAAAGGTGGGCGCAATGGGACGATTACCGGGCGGCTCTCACTCGCTTTTTTCAGCACTATGACGCCATTCTCTGTCCGGTCTATACACAACCGGCCCTTCCGCACGGGGACTCGCTCAAGGAAAACAACTTCGAGGGATTCAGCTACACCATGGCCTGGAACGTCGCCGGCGCGCCCGCGGCAACAGTTCGCTGCTCGGAATCGGGAGGGCTGCCGATCAATGTTCAGATCGTCACCAAGCCCTGGCGAGACGTGCTGGCGCTCGAAATATGCCAGCTTCTCGAAAATGAATTCGGCGGCTGGAAAGCGCCGGCGCTATTTCGCGGGCACGAACTGGAAGGACACCGGTGAGGGACAGTCGAAGCGCTGGCCGGTAAGAGTGATGTGCCCGGTGCTCTGATCCACGCGAAAGACGACGAACTGATTGGACTTCTGATCTCCGGCAAGCAGAAAGCGGCCGGAGGGATCGATTTCAAAACCACGCGGGAAGGTACCGCCAGTGGATACGACCTGCAGCTGCCGCAGCGTGCCATTGTGCGGATCGATGGCAAACACGGCGATCGTGCCCGGTCCGCGATTCGAAGCATAGAGAAATTTTCCGGCGTGATCGATTTCGACTTCCGCCGGAGCATTTTCGCCGGAAAACCCTTCGAGTACCGTCGATACCGTTTGCACCGGCTTCAACTCGCCGTTCGAGGCATCGTGTGAAAAGACGGTCACGATTGATTTCAGCTCGCTGACCACGTAGGCGAATTTGCCGTTCGGACTAAACGCGATGTGCCGTGGGCCTGTTCCAGGCTCTACCTTCGCAAAGAGAGGATCGCCGGCGGCCAGTGTGGCGGCGGAAGGATCGGAACGATAAATCCGAATCTCGTCGAGGCCGAGGTCCGGCACATACAGAAATCGATTATCGGCGGAGAATACCGTCTCGTGCGCGTGAGGCCCTTCCTGGCGCTGCGGGTCTACGCTCGAACCGTGAGCGGTCATTAACGCGGACATTTCACCCAGGCGTCCATCGTGCTCGATGGGAAACGCCGAGACGCCGCCCGTGCCATAGTTAGCCACAACCAGCATTTTTCCGGTCTTATCCACGGCCAGGTGGCAAGGCGCTTCGCCTGCCGATGAATGGCTGTTCAAAAACTTCAAAGCCCCCGATCGGCGATCGATCGCGAAGGCGGCGACGCCTCCGTTCACTTTGCCGTCCAGTTCGCTTACGGCATAGAGAAATCGAAAATCGCGATCGGTCGCCATGAATGACGGGTTGACCACCTCGCCGGCTATGCCCAAAGACTCGATCTGCGCGGTACGCGTATCGAAGCGGTATGTATGAATGCCTTTCCCGTAGACGCCGACATAGAGGAAATAGCTGGTCTGATCTGAACTCTGAAAGGCGTTGAGGGTTTGTAATGCGGACATGAGCGTAATTGCCGTTATTGCCAGGATGCGAACCATTAAATTAACTGTGCCACAGTTGTGGCGCTAAAGAGATAATAGCTGGAACTGGACATGCCGCTCACTGTGACATCAAGGATAGAAGATAATCTGGCGATTCTCGATTTAACCGGATCGTTGACTCTGGGCCCCTCTTTAAGCACGCTGCGCGATACCGCTCGGCAGCTCTTAAGCAAGACCGGCGTGTCGGGAATCATTTTGCGGGTTGCGGACGTAACTACGACCGACAGCGCCGGTTTGGGAGAATTAACGGTGATCTATACATTCGCCACGCGGCGAGGATGTCCGATCAGGCTGGTCGAAGTGAGTCCGAATTTACGCAAGATGCTGGAACTGACGCGCCTCGACGGCTTATTGCCTTCGACCGGAGATTTGGCGACCGCGAAGAAAGAATTGAAAAAGGCGACCGGCGAGAACGGCTAAGCCGCTTTCTTCGGACCCACAAACTTATGCAGATTCACGGTAAGAACTTTCTAGGTTCGGAACTTTCGGGCGAGGGCGGAAAGACATTCCGTGGGTTTGATCCTCGGGCAGGCGCGACCATCGAGCCGAATTTCCACGAAGCGACCCGGAGCGAAGTGGAACGCGCGCTCGATTTGGCGGATGCGGCCGCGGTTGAGTTGCAGCGGCTTGAGGCCGGCCGGATCGTGGAGTTTCTCGGAGCGATTCGCGAGGAGATGCTGGCTGCGGGCGATGAGCTGCTTGAAAGAGCGGCGCAGGAAACCGGACTCGACCCCGCGCGGCTCAAAGGCGAGCGTGAGCGCACGCTGAATCAAATCAAACTGTTCATGGAGATTGTGCGGGAAGGCTCCTGGGTGGACGCGCGCATCGATACGGCGCTTCCCGAGCGAAAACCCTTGCCGCGGCCCGACATCCGGCGCATGCTTCAGCCCATCGGTCCGGTTGCGGTGTTTGGCGCGAGCAATTTTCCGCTTGCCTTTTCGGTGGCGGGCGGCGATACCATTTCGGCATTCGCCTCCCGCAATCCGGTGATTGTCAAGGCGCATCCGGCGCATCCTGGAACATCGGAGTTGGTGGCGGGGGCGATTGTGAGAGCGGTAAAAGGCGCCTCGATGCCGGAAGGCACTTTTTCGATGCTCCACGCCATCGGGCCGGAGGTCAGTCTGGCGCTTGCGGCCGATCCTAAGACCCGGGCGGTGGCATTCACGGGATCGCTACGAGCGGGACGGGCGCTGTTCGATGCGGCAGCGCGCCGGTCGGACCCCATTCCCGTGTTCGCTGAAATGGGCAGCGTGAATCCTGTGTTCGTTTTGCCCGGCGTGCTGAAGAATGACGCTCCAAAACTCGCGGAGGGTCTATTCCGTTCGGTCTCGCTGGGGGTGGGGCAATTCTGCACTTCTCCGGGACTCATTTTCGGTGTCGAAGGGGATGGTTTCCGGGAGCTTCGGGAACGTTTGAGCGAGACATTCGAACAAGCTTCCCCAGGAACGATGCTCAATTCGGCTATTCGCAAAGCCTACACGGAAGATTTCAAAGCGATCGCCGGGATTGCGGGTGTCCGCAGCTTCGCAGCGCCAGGCTCGGGCGACGCGGAGCACACGCAAGGACAGCCCGGACTACTCATAACGGACTTGTCCACATGGCTGCGCAATGAACAGCTTCACAAGGAAATCTTCGGACCGGCAACCATGGTGGTTCGCTGCGGATCGGAGGCAGAGTTGCTCGATGCCGCCAGATCGTTAGAAGGAAGTCTCACCGCGACGATCCATGGGACGCCGGAAGAATTGGCTGCACACTCCGATCTGATCGATATTCTGAGCCGAAAGGCCGGGAGACTGTTGTTCAACGGGTTTCCCACGGGGGTTGAGGTGGGATACGCGATGCATCACGGCGGCCCGTATCCGGCGACGACCGATGAGAAATTCACATCGGTGGGAGCGGCATCTATTTATCGCTTTGCGCGGCCAGTGTGTTACCAGAATTTCCCCGAGGAACTGCTGCCGCTCGAGTTGCGGAATGCAAATCCGCGCAAGATCTGGCGCATGATCGACGGGCAGTTTACCCGCGATGCCCTCGGTTGATTCAAGCCGCATGACAATCGAGATTCCCGCGAACGTAGATTCCTGCGAGTTCAAATGCGGGAACAAGAAGATTACGGTCACGAATCTCCAAAAGGTCTTCTGGCCGCAGCTAGGGAAAACCAAGCGAGACCTTCTCTTGTACTATGCGGCGGTGGCGCCTGCTCTTTTGCCGCATCTGAAAGACCGCGCCATGGTGATGAAGCGCTATCCGAACGGGATTGACGGCAAATTCTTCTTCATGAAGCGGACGCCCACGTATCGGCCGGACTGGCTTAAGACCTGCTCCATCGCTCACAGATCCGGCAGCGTCATCGACTTTCCCATGGCGCAAAACTGCGCTTCGCTGCTGTGGATTGTGAATCTCGGCTGCATCGATTTGAACCCCTGGTACGCGCGATGCGACGACACAGACCGGCCGGACTTTCTGCATTTCGATCTCGACCCGGTTCCACCGGCGGAATTCGCGGAGGTTCGGCAAGCGGCGCTGCTGGTGAAGCGCTGGCTCGCGGAAAGGCAGGTGCAGAGTTATGCCAAAACGACGGGATCGCGTGGAATCCATATTTACGTGCCTATCCAGCGGAATCCGAAGCAAAAGGAAGTCTGGCAAGTGGCCAAGCGGATTGCGTTCACGCTGGCCAAGCAGTACCCGGAGATCGTCACATCGGAATACCGCGTTTCCCTTCGTCCGCCGGGCCGCGTTTTGGTCGATTACAACCAAAATGCCTGGGGAAGAACGCTGGCTTCTGTTTACTCGGTGCGCCCGCGCCCGGAGGCGACGGTTTCCACGCCGGTAACCTGGGAAGAAGTGGAAGGCGGAATTCCAGCGGTGGAACTGACCATGGAGAGCGTACCCGGGAGAATCGAACGGCTCGGGGATCTTTTTGAGCCGGTATTGAACCAGCGATTGCGATGGAGTCTGGAATCCTTACTATGAGCCTTCCTGTGCCCATCGACTACGCTCCTATGGAAGCCGGCACGGCGCGCGAAATTCCCGTGGGTCCGGAGTGGGAATACGAGCCGAAGTGGGATGGTTTCCGGTGTCTGGCGTTTCGCGATGGCGAGGACGTGAATATCGTATCGAAATCGGGCCAGCCGCTGGCGCGCTATTTCCCTGAGATTGAAGCGGCGCTCCTTTCGCTGGCCGCGAAGAAGTTCGTGCTCGATGGGGAACTGATCGTGACCGAAAAGCGGACCTTGAACTTCGACGCGCTGTTACAGCGGATCCATCCGGCGGAGAGCCGCGTCAGGAAGCTAGCGGTCGAGACGCCGGCGACGCTGATCGTTTTCGACTTGCTCGTAAGCGAACGCGGCGCGGATCTAACGGGCCGCGAGTTCGACGAGCGGCGGGGTGAACTGGAGCGATTTGCCGCAAAATTCCTCGCTGGCCGGGAGCGTGTCCGGCTGTCGCCGCGCACTCGGGATTTCGATACAGCAAAGTCATGGTTCAAGCGAATGGCTGGCCCGCTGGATGGAATCATCGCCAAACGCGTGGACCGGCCGTACGCTTCCGGTGAACGGGATTCCATGGTGAAAATCAAGAATCTACGGACGGCGGATTGCGTAGTGGGAGGTTTTCGATACGGCTCGAAGAACCGGCTGGTTGGATCTCTACTGCTGGGTTTGTACGACGATGCGGGGCTGCTCAATCATGTGGGATTTTGTTCGGGCCTGGCGATTGCGCAGAAAGCCTCGCTGACAAAGCAACTGGAATCGCTGATTGAGCCTCCGGGATTCACGGGTGCTGCGCCGGGAGGGCCCAGCCGCTGGAGCACGGAGCGAAGCACGGAATGGGAGCCGCTTACGCCGAAACTTGTGGCCGAAGTGCAATACGATCATTTCTCAGGCGAGCGCTTCCGTCACGGCACGAAACTGCTGCACTGGCGGCCGGAGAAGCGGCCCAAGGAATGCACGCTCCGGCAAGTCCAGCGGGAAAGCGAATCGCCGCTGACGCTGCTGGATTGAGGCGGTAAGGAGACGCATGGCAACGCGGACAGGCGGATCGCGCGCAAGGACCGGCGGCGGGGGACAGAACGCTCGAGAGCACAGACTGCGGTTGGGACGCGAGCGGCGTGAACGGTTGAGCCGCTCGAAGCTCGGTGGAACTAACGCGCACAAGCGCAGCTTCGATCCGATTGAAGTGCTTCTCAGAGCGCGAGAAGGCCGCGTGCCGGCGTTATTGCCTCTGAAGTATTCGCGGATGAGGGCATCGCCGTTTGCCTTCTTCCGCGGGGCGGTATCCATCATGGCCGCGGATCTCGGAAGCGAACCGCATACGGGACTGACCGTTCAACTCTGCGGCGACGCGCACGTGCAAAACCTGGGATCGTTTGAGACCCCGGATGGACGGCTGGTTTTCGACATCAACGACTTTGACGAAACGATACCAGGGCCGTGGGAGTGGGACATCAAGCGGATGGCGGCGAGCATTGTGCTTGCGGGCTTCGATTCCCATCACAAACGGGCGGAGTGCGCCGGAGCGGTGGAGGCTTTTGCAGCCGGCTATTGCGAATCTCTCGAAGAACTGGCTGAACAACCGATTCTGGTGGCGGCCCGGCACCAGATTCGCCGGGTGAAGAAAGCGCAGGCTGTTTCGGCAGCCCTACAGCAGGCCGCGCGGGCCAATCCAAACGATCTGCTGAAGAAGTACACGGAACCTAGTCCTGGCGGAAAGCCGCACTTCCGTAAGATCGAGCATGTCCTGTGGAGATTGCACGGCCCGAGGAGGCAAGAGATTCTGGATGCATTGCCGCTGTATCGCCAGTCATTGGCCATGGAGCGGGTGCATTTATTCGATTTTTTCCATCCGCTGGACGTGGCCTTCAAGGTGGTGGGAACCGGAAGCGTGGGGCTTCGCGACTACGTTGTGCTGATGGAAGGGAACGGGCCGGGAGACCCTTTATTCCTGCAGATGAAGCAAGAGATGGCATCCGCCTATGCGCCGTATCTGAAGGTCGCGCAGTACGCTCACCAAGGGCAAAGAGTGGCCGAAGGACAGCGTAAAGTGCAGCCGGTATCGGATCTGCTGCTGGGCTGGACCAGGATCGGAGAGCACGACTATCTGGTCCGCCAGTTGAACGATCACAAGGGCAGCGTGGATCTGGAACGATTGCGCGGTGAAGGACTGGGCAGCTTGGCGGTTGTGGCTGGCGAGCTGCTCGCGCGGGGGCATGCGCGATCGGGAGACGCGCTGGCGATCAAAGGCTACATCGGAAGCTGCGATAAGGTTCTGAAGGCGATTGTCCACTATGCGCTGGAGTATGCCGCGGCGACACAGGCGGATTTCGAGTTGTTCCAGAAGGCGATCAACGAAGGCCGCTTGAAAGTGGCAGCGTAGAGGCTCGGGAATTCGCTACTGTTGCACCCTAATCAGAACCACGCCATGCGATGGGACTTCCGCTGAATATTCATTCGCGGATTGGCCCCGATCGGCATGGGCCCACAAATCGCGAACTTTGGCTTTGCCGCCGATTCCGATATCGCTCCAATGAGCGGTCACTTTGGCGGCCGATGCGCCGCGATTGAAGAGTCCAACCGCGTAGGCGTGGCCGGAGAGCGGGCGGGCCCAAACTTCGAGATCGCCATCCTTGGCCACCCGAGTTGCTTCTTTTCCGAGCGGGTCCTGATCGATCGCGATGACCTCTTTGTTCGTGAGCATCGAGAGGATATCCGGCGAAACATCGCGGAGATCGTTACCCGCGAGCAGCGGAGCGGCCAGCAAGCTCCACAGGCTCATGTGAGTGCGGTATTCGGTATCGGTCATTCCGCCATTGCCGATTTCGAGCATGTCCGGATCGTTCCAATGGCCCGGTCCGGCATACCCGGCGAGATCCAATTGCAGATCGAACCCGATGTGAGACATGGATTGCCAGGAATCGTTGATATCTCCGGTGGTTCGCCAGGAATTGCCGTCGACGCTAGCGCCCCATTTCGGTCCGTTGAAAACGCCGTACTGGCACAAGCTGAAGACAATCGGCCGACCGGAATGGAGTAGAGCCTCACCCATTTTGGCGTAGACCGCGGGCATCGAATGATAGTCGTAGACCTGGGAAGCGCTGCACCAATCGTATTTCAAATAATCGATTCCCCAAGCGGCGTAGGTCTTGGCATCCCGATCCTCATGCTGGAAGCTGCCCTCATATCCTGCGCAAGTCTTAGGTCCCGGGGACGAATAGATGCCGAGCTTTAAGCCTTTGCTGTGGATGTAATCGCTGAGCGCCTTCATATCCGGGAACTTTTCATTGGCGCGGATGTTTCCATCGGCGTCGCGGGTGCTTTGCCAGGTGTCGTCGATGTTGACGTAGATGTAACCAGCGGCCTTCATTCCATTACGCACTATGGCGTCGGCTGTTTCGCGAACCAGCCGGTCTGAAACTTTGCTAGCGAATTTATTCCAGCTATTCCAGCCCATGGGCGGGGTTTTGGCGAGGCCGTTATAGGGGACATCCGCTGCCGCAGGCAGAGATATTTTCTGAGGAGCGGGTGGCAGAGGCTTCGGCGATTCATTTGAAACGCGCTTAAACGCAAACTCAAACCTGACGTCAGCGCCCTGCCCTGGGACCAAGTGGAGATTCAGATTGCCGTCCTCCAGAGTGCCGGCATAGTTGGTTCTCCGCTCCACGCCGAAGTCGTCGCGGATGATGACGAACGAGACATTGTTGCCAGTGATTTTGCCTTCGCCGATCGGCTCGTCTTCGTTATTTCTCGATATATAGCCGGTGACGAGATTGCCATCGGACTTAAGCCACAGCGAGGTCTGGCGTGTCTGGCCGTCATGAGTTTTTCTGGTGGCAATCCAATGCCCGGTCAGATTCGGGGCATTGGCCTCGGGCGGCATGTGGACGGAGTTTTGCGCGAGGAAAGCACCCAGGAGAGGAATCAGGAGAAGTTTCATATTCCGGAGCTATTCTATCCACATTCAGTGAGACTCGGGACCACTGGACGCTGGCTGCTGCGGAGGCTGGGCAGATTGACGAATTACCAGACGAGTGCCGACGCGAAACTCACGACCGGCCAATGTAGGGTCGGAAATCATCGCCCACAAAGCCTGGAAAGCCAGTTTCCCGATTTCGGTTCGCGGAAGGCTGACGGTGGTAAGAGCGGGCTGCGTGTATTCGGCGAATAGAATGTCGTCAAAACCGACCACAGAGAGATCCTCCGGAACGCGCAAGCCTCCGTCGTAGGCGCGATGCAGGATTCCGATGGCGGTCAGATCGTTACCGGCGACGATCGCGGTCGGCACGCTTCCGGTCAGCAGTTTGGAACAAGCGAAATAACCTCCTTTGACGGTGAAATCGGCGTCGATTGTGCCGCTGGGCTCGACGCCGAGACGAATCGCGGTATCCATAAAGGCTTTCTTGCGCCGTTGTGTGGAGTGCATGTTAGGAGGGCCGCCGATGTAAGCGATGCGGCGGTGACCCAACTTGGTGAGATATTCGAGAGCCTCCGCAATTCCATGCTCGTAATCGATGAGGATGTTGCTGATGCTCTGATCCACCCTTCCCAGATCGAGGTAGACCGCTGCAATGCGGTGGCTCGCGAGCATGTCCATGACAACAGGATCGATCTGCGACGTCAGAATGGCGACACCGGGAACTTGCAAGCCGATCAGACGGCGGACCGAAGTCAAGGTTCTCTGGGCATCGTAGTTGGTGTTGAGAACGATGGCATCCATGTCGTGAACCAGCGCCTGATCCTGGAAAGCGGCGGTAATCTCCGGGAAAAAAGGATTTCGGACATCGGAGACGATCACGCCCAAAATTGTGCTGCGGCCACGGGCGAGGTTGCGCGCGGCTTGGTTTTGGGAATAGCCGAGATCCTGGATGGCGCTGAGGACGCGCTGACGAGTATGATGCCGCGTGGGGCGCGTTCCGTTGAGGACGTGCGAGACCGTGGCGATCGAGACGCCCGCTCTTTCCGCGACATCTTTGATGCTGACGGCCAAATGGCAATCCTCCGGAGCTTCTGAATAGTTTAAGCGCTTAACTTGACAATTTCAAGCCAAGACTTGCGGCTGTCGAGGGGAAACTAATCGGACGATTAAACGTTTATCACACTCGCTTGGCCCCGAGGCGGGAGTGGGGCGGCCGAGGCGGTGGGGAAGTCAGGGCTGAGGCGCGCGGCAGTAGAGTCCGTTTCCGGAGTTGAAAAATCGAACCCATTTCGAGCGATAGAGCGCGTGGCGGAGCGTCCGGAAGCTTCCGCTTCCTTCGCCTTACGATCGGATTGGAGTCTACGCAGCTCGGCGGTTTCCTTTTCGCGACGGCGCGAGAGGCGCGATTCCTGAAGCTGCAGATTGCGAAGCTGCTTTTCGTAGGCGATGAAGGTCTGAAGCTCAATCATGCCGGGGCGGAGCGATTCGTCGTGCTCTTTAAACTGGTCCGCAAACTGGACATAGCCTTGCGCGAAGATGGCCATTTCGAGAGCGGGAATGCGTTTGAGACGCCACATGGTATCGGCAATGGATTGGGCGAGATCGCTTTCGAGTTGGCCAACGGGCGCCAGTTCTTTTTCATAGGCGTGGAGGTGACGCTCGTATTCGACGGCATCGTCGGTGGGCAGCAGAACGGTGCGGCCGGTGAGCGCGGTTTTGACGGCGTTGAGGCAGGATTTGGATTTACCGTCGGAAGTTTTGGCCCCCGTACTGAATTGAGCATTCGCGCGATTGGCGGCGAGTCGGGCGGGAGAGATTTCGGCGTGCGCGGACTCACAGCACTCGTTGGGATCGAGCCAGTCAAGTTCTTCCGAGAGCGCGGCGGCTTCGGAAGGGACTACATGGGCGGCGGCCTTGCGGGCCAACTTGTTTGCTTTGCGCTCGGCTTCGCGGCGAATGGATCGGGCAGTCATATTCGTGTCTCCGTTTCCAACAGAAATGGCCCGCGAGAGGCGATGACCTCAGCGCGAGCCTGCCAGAACGTAGCACGCGCAAGGGCGAAAACGAACTATGCCGGTTTGAAAACGGCTATAAGTCGCTGATTCGCTGAAAGAAAATAAATCAGACGGATTTGTGACCCACTTGCAAAATGCGGCGAAAATAGGCGGATGCTGGTCTTGACGGAACGGGAATGGCTGTGATTCGGTGCGATTGGCGCGACGTGGAGGAGATTGTGTGTGAAGAAGCGGGAAATGCGCACGCCGCGGCGGCGCCGTTGCCGGCGCACTCTGTTTTCAGGAAGAAGGCTGAAGTTATCCGGTGAGTTTGAGCAGTCGATCGACAGTAAGCGCGAGCACGCCGAACATCAGATGCGCCATGATTTTGCTGGCCCCGCGCACGCGGATGAAGCGCTGCGCTTGGGCTTGGGACCCATCTTGTAGCGCTTCCGTCGCGGCTTCTCGGGAGGATTTTCCGGATAGCGTTCCCGAGCTTCAATCGCGGTCGAATCGCGCGCAATGTGCCCGATGAGGCGATCTTTCTGCGTGGCTTCGATCAGCGCTTCATGCAGCCGCCAATTCGACTCCAAAAAATCAAAAGCTCCGCAAGAGAAGGTCTCTTGCGCTCGCCAGCACTTTCTCTCGCATCGCGGGCTCTGGCAGCATCCGCGCGATTTCAATTGCCCCGACCATCGTTGAAAAGATGGAAAAGAAAGCGCGCTCTTTGTCGGCAACTCGCTGACCAGGCATAAATGGAAGCATTCGACTCTTGTATTTCTTCAGTTCTTCAAAGATCTGGGGCTTCATCGCCTTATCAATCCTCGCCAACTCGGGCGCAAGAGCCGTCAAGGGGCATCCGTACTCGACGTGGTCGCAATATTCCAGGCTCAGGTAGGTCTTCACTATAGCCTTCCACGCCGTCTCGGGCTGGGATTGCTCGGCGGCGTGAGCAAGGCGGTCAGCTATTTCCTGGAATGCCTCGCTCAGCGACTCCATGAACAACTCGTCCTTGCTTCCGAAATGCTTGTAAAAGCCTCCGTGGGTCAGGCCGGCGTCCCGCATCACGGCCGCAACCGCAGTTCCGGTTATCCCTTCGGCGCGAATGCGCCGCGAGGCGTCTTTCACAATCTTCCGATGGATTTCAACCTTGTGTTCGGGCCGGTAACGCATGCTCATTATAGGATGCCGGCAATCATCTCACCGTGCAATCCATCCGTTCTTAACCCGTTCAAAAAAATCTGAATCCATTGGATGATACATATAATCCTATGCGGGTAGGAGGCCATATGTCGCCGCAAATTCTCTTCTCAATGCATCTCGTTTTAGGTTATGTCGCGTGCCTGCTTTGCTTCAACGTGTATGTTCTGCCCAGACTCAGATCGATGGGCCGGTTTGAAGCGCAACGCATGATCGCTACGTTGCACAGCTTCCGCTTCTTCGGACTCGTCTTTATCCTTCCAGGCGTCGTCGGCCCCAACCTGCCCGCCGGCTTCGCCACCTTCGCCGCCTACGGCGACTTTGCAACCGGGATTCTGGCCATGTTGGCCCTTCTCACGGTAAGGGTACGTCCGATGTTTTGGTTATTCGTCGTTGCATTCAATCTTGTAGGAGCGGCCGACATCCTCCTCGACTACTACCACGCCGTCCATGTTGGTCTTCCTGCGCTGGCAGGGCAGTTGGGCGCAACCTATGTGATACCGATCCTCTACGTGCCAATGCTGACGATCACGCACTTCGTCGCTTTCTATTGGCTGGTGCGTCCGCAGCCCAGGGCAGCTCCGGCCCTCACCGGCGATGCGATTGCAGTCCGGCTGTAATCAACGTTGCGATCAACCGCCTTCATCAACTGACGTTCCTGAAGAAACGTCATGACCGATGCCGTCCCCTAGGCGCGCTAGCACTATTGCGCCGCGGACCTGACCAACCGGATCAAGAGGACTCTGGGAGGTAGCTGGTTCGTTTTCCATAACCGCATTTCATCAAGGAGAAGAAAAATGTCTCAGCCTATACTTGTCACCGGCGCGGCCGGCGGCGCACAAGGTTCCACAGGACGCCGAATAGCAGCCCTTCTGCTCGATAAGGGTATTCCGGTTCGTGCCTTTGTTCATAAGCTGGATGCAAGGTCCGATGCTCTCAGGGAACTCGGTGCGGAAGTTGTGCAAGGGGATCTGTTGGACCGAGACTCCGTCCGCGATTCTCTCAGAGGGATAAAACGCGCTTACTTTACCTACTCTGTATCGGATGGGCTGCTGGAAGCTACAACGATCTTTGCTATGGCCGCACGCGAAGCAGAGACCGAGCTTGTCGTCAACAATTCGCAACTCCAGGGCGCGCGCAAGGCGCCGAGCTTTCGCAATATGCAGCATGGACTAGCAGATCGCATCTTCGATTGGGCAGAGGTGGGAGCGGTTCATCTGCACGCGCCGCCGTACTATGAAAATGTGCGGGCTCTGGTAAGAAAGAGTGTCGCCGAACAGAACACCGTATTTCTGCCATGGGGCGACGGGAGCGCCACAATTCCGCTGGTAGGCGCAGAGGACGTGTCTCATGTGGCGGCTACGCTGCTGGCTAATTCGGAGACGCCTTCCGAAAGCGCGTACGATTTGATCGCTGCAACACCCACAGTGAAGGAGATAGTCGACACGCTCAGCGCCGTGCTTCAGCGGCCGATACGGTATGTCGACATCACAGATGAGCAGTGGGCCGACGCCGTGAGAGGCCACCTCAATCCTCACGCGCTCGATCATCTGTCGCATCTTTGGCGATACTTTCGATCAACTGAAAGACGGAGCGATGAAGAGGCTCGCGGCGTTACCGATACAATTCGCACCGTCACGGGAAGCCGTGCGCAGACTCTGGAGGACTTCTTCAGAGCTAACGCGGGAGAATTCGGTAGTGCCCTCCGTGCCAACAATAAGTGAGACACTCTTCTTTCCTTAATTACAGAGCAGGGCGAGAAAGAATCTCCAAGTTGAATTTGTGAACCACTTCGGGCACTTCGTTCGGGCGATTGACAGCGGTGTTCCGTTCCGGCTTACGTCTACGTCGTTGTTTCGGACTTTCCAGTCGAAAGGCTATCGAGCAGCCATCGCGGTGTTACGATTCGGCTTCCGGCCCATGAAGTGGGAAAGTGCCTGAGATTACCGGTCACGACATGTAGCAACGCCGATACGACAATGTTGGTATCGAGAACGACCCGGATCATGAACCCGGCTGGAGCCGGGACTCATGTCGAGCCTTTCGGGCGGCCGAAATCTCCGTATCGATTTCTTCCGTTGAAAGTTGATCGAGGCCGGCTTCTTTGGAGGTCGCCCAAGACTTCTGAAGCCATTCGGGCACGAGGTCATGTTCAATAACCTGTCGAGCGTATTGCTCGGCTGACAGGCCTTTTATGCGCGCCTTGGCCGCGAGCGCTGCTTTCTGCTCATCCGGAAGATCGATCGTTAATGAGGTCATGGCCCTTTACCTTTAGGTTAGCGCGTAAATATATGCTCTCCGCCAGCATGATGCTCCTCTTGAAAAAGGAATGCCTTTCCTTTGTGTAACTTGAGGAATATTTTGGGAGGAAATACTTGATAGTCTCCGATCAGCGGTTTTCCGGCAGTGACCGGCTATGTATAAGCTCTAGGGATTGTGATGAAGCCTTTGATCCTTGCTCTCTGCTTTGTGTTTGCGTTGGGCAGCCTGTTCGCCCAGAAGCCCGGCTGGCAGCCGTCGCCGGGACATAAGCAAGTGCCGATATGGCGCAGTACTGCACCTGACGCGCAGTTTGGCCCGCCGGCTAACACCGAAACGACGAAACCGGGAGAGGTCGACAACGTCTCACGACCCACGATGACGGTCTATTCGCCAAAGGGAAAGAATACTGGCGCCGCGGTAGTCGTGTTTCCCGGCGGGGGCTATTTTGTCCTAGCGATCGATCTTGAAGGCACGGAGGTCTGTGATTGGCTGACATCGAAGGGGATCACGTGCGTGCTCTTGAAGTACCGTGTTCCGTACTCGGGGCCGCATTGGGATCAGCGATGTGACTGTCAGATGAAGCCGAAAGCGCCGATGGCGCTCGAAGATGCGCAGAGGACAGTGGGGCTGGTCCGCTTCCACGCCGCGGAGTACCATATCGATCCACACAAGATCGGCGTGCTTGGATTCTCGGCAGGCGGGCACCTGGTGACAGATATCAGCACGCACTTCGACAAACGTTTGTATCCTGCTGTAGACGCAGCCGACAAGGAGAGCTGCCGCCCGGATTTCGCAGTCGCGCTTTATCCCGGGCATCTCTGGCTTTCCTCTTACAAGAAGTTTGAGTTGAATCCGGATGTTCCGGTCACGCGCCATACGCCTCCTACCTTTTTGCTGCAGGCTGAGAATGATCCCGTGGACAATGTGAACAACTCGCTGGTTTACTACATTGCGCTAAAAAACGCCGGGGCGCCAGTAGAGATGCATTTGTATGCGCAAGGCGGGCATGCGTTTGGGCTGCGGCGCACGAAGTTTCCGATTACGGGATGGCCTCAGTTAGTGGAGACGTGGCTGGGGACGATCGGAATGATTTCGGAGTAGTGGAAGGGAAAGCCGGGTTAAGGCCGTGGAACTTCTAGATAGATTTGCAGCGCGCTGCGAGGAGGCCTGTGGCCACGGTGATGTCGATATCCGCTATGAGCAATCCCTCTTTATCGTAGGGTTGGTAGCTGAGCAGCGTGCCGTCGGGCCGCACAAACGCCGAAGTGGTCGGCGACCCGGCGCTGGCACAGTTTACGGTTGCGAAGTAGCAGGTGTTCTCGGCGGCACGGCACAAAACCGCCTTCTCATGGAATGAGTTCTGAGGATCGGCGAAACTCGAAGGCACGTAAGCGCCGGGCTCGGCCTCGTGGAAATGAGGGTGGAACACGATTTGCGCGCCGTGCCGCACGGCCCAACGGACCGTTTCCGGATAGCGCCAACCCTCATGGCAGATGGCGATTCCGAATGTCAGCCGACCGGTTTGGAAGACCCGCCGCCCGGAACCGAATGAGTAGATGCCTTCCTCGGAAGGGTCGAGTTGGACTTTGTCCTGGAAACCGGCAATCGTTCCATCTCGATTGACGACCAGCGCGGTGGTTAGCAAGGCGCTACCGACGAGGCGTTCAGTGCCGAGAACAACTGCGAGATTTGCCTTCGCGGCGGCCGCTGCAATGACGGACCAGGCACGCTCGAGGAATACAGGGTCGGGCGGCGGCACTGATTTTCCCATTGCGCGGTAGCCGGGGACGAAGCATTCCGGAAAGCAGATGAGGTCGGCGTGCTCGAGGGACGCTTGAGCGATGGCTTGTTCGGCGGAGGTGACCGATTCCTCAGGAGTGGCCGGGAACCGGAGGTTGGCAAGTGCGATTCGAAACGTGTTCACCTTGATAAGGTAACCGGTTCGGGTTCGGCATCTGTGGGTTTGACCAAATGCTACGATCACCCTACACTGAAAGCGACATCACATTTCGTGTGCGCTAATTGATCATGAAAACCTATAGCTTTAAAACGGTCGTGGAGCCGGACGAGGATGCCCAGGGTAATCCGGCGTGGTACGCCTATTGCCCAGCGCTCGAAAGCATCGGGGCGGCGGCCTCGGGGCGAACGCGCGAGGAAGCACTCAGTAACGTGAGCGAAGTTGTCCGGATGATCGTGCAGGAATTCATTGAGGACGGCAAACCGCTTCCCGAGGGTCCTGCCGATTCCGTCGAAGTGGTGGAGATCTCAGAGACAGAACCGCGTATCGCCGTAACCGTTTAAAGGCATGGCGATCGATTACGCTGCGTTGCGTTCGCTCACTGCGCGCGAGTTGATCGCCGCGCTGAACCGTGATGGGTTTTTCTTCGTACGCCAGCGGGGGTCTCACCAACGCTACCGGCACGCCGATGGCAGGATGGTCACGGTCGCGCCCCACGGTGGGGGTGACACCTTCACCATCAAGACGCTGAAAGCGATGATCCAACTCCAAGCCAAGTGGACTGAAGAGGATCTCAAGCGGCTCCAGATCGTTTCGTAACTCCCTTCCGCCTTGGGCATGGACCGTCGCCATCCGAGACGCTCATAGAATTCGCGGCTGCGCTTCAGGTCCGACACGCCAAGCGTGACTATGCTCAAGCGTTGTTCCATTGGTACTCCTCCTCGATCCGGCGAACGTACCACAAATAGCCGAGCGAGCCGTCAACTCAAGTTTTTGGAAAAAACGGCGGAGGTTTTGATCCGCTCGTATCCCTCGCGAAGATAAAATCGGTGGGCGGCTTCCCGGGAAATGCGCGATCGCACAACCATCTTCCTTAGAGCGCGATCCGCAGCCCATTGTTCAGCGTGCACAACCAGTTTTCGACCGATTCCCAGGCTGCGAAAATTGTTCGACACGACGAGACCGCCGATCTCCGCATAAGGGTCAACCGCGAGGTGATGAACCATGCCGACGTCAATCCAACCGACCACGGAGTTCGAGAGAGAAGCGACAAATACGGCGTGCTCCGCTAATTCCGCGAGCTTCCGGATGCGCTCCGCCATTCCGCCGGGTGAGACGGGATAGCCTAGTTCTTCGGACAATCTTGCAGCCGATTCAGCGTCTGAGATGGCGATCTCGCGGATGGTTAGCGCCGCGGCGACTGCCCCGCTTTGCAGTTCGCTAAGCTTAGGGTTTTCGGACGTCAATTCACGGCGCATTCGATTTCGACCTATTTCAGGATTACACGCATGATGCAATGCCCTATGCAGTGGAAATCGCTGAAGCTCGCCGCTGGTTTACTCTTACTCGCGTTGTCAAGCTTTGGGCGCCAGGATACTGAAGCGTCGCTAACGATTCAATTTGTGGGTGGATCGAGCAGCTTCCAGATTGGGCAAGTGATACCGATCTATCTGTCTTTCCGAGCATCGGCCGGTGAAACGTACTTGTTCAGCACGAGCAGCTACGACCGCAGCGGCCGCTTAAATTCGGAGCGCTTTGAGGTTAGTCCGGCGGGACGGGATCCGCTGCACAATTACTATCACGACCCTCTGTCCGGCCCTTTTATGATGGGCGGGCTATTCAGCGTGGTGTATCTGCGCAAAGAGCCGCGAAGCCTGCAAGAAAACGTGAACGAATGGGTTGTGCTGGACAAGCCGGGGCGTTATACGCTGCGCGTCAGTTCAGGCCGAGTGGCGCGCCGGGCGGAACCGGCGAACCAGCCCATCGTTCTCACTTCGAACTTGCTTCAGTTTGATGTAAACTACGCCGGGCGGGAGTGGCAGGAGCAAACTTTAGCCAAAGCCAGAGCTCAGCTAGATGACCCTGGCGCTTCATCCGAAGCCAGAGCGGCCGGCGCAACGGCCTTGCGGTTTTTGGACTCGCCCGCATCTGTGCGGGAGTTAGCACGGCAGTTGACAAAACCCGGCGATAGCGAAACATGGGACTTTACCGCCGGGTTGTTGGGCGCCCGAGATCAGGAATTGGTTTTCCGGGAGTTAGAGGCGCGGCTGGCTGTCCCGGATGCCGCAATTACTCAGGATTACTTATGGCTTCTGGCTCACATGACGTTTGCGCGCAGCCATGCAGCGTTGAAGCCCTATCCTGAAACCGACGCGGAACAACAGAAGAAATGGCTGAGCGATCGGGAGGAGTTGTCCGGCGAGCTAACTAAGACGCAGGACGCGCTCTACCAGCGCGCAGCCGATTTGATTGGTGTTAAGCGGGGCGCGGCGAAAGCGACAACGGTCGCCACGATTTTATTGCGGCCGGACGGCCCACACGCCGCTACGCGGCTGCCCGAAGCCGAGGTGGCCTCGGCGTTCTCCGGGCTGACTGAGAGGCAACAAGCCACCGTGCTTCGGTTATTTTGGACGCACGTGAAAGCGCCTTCGATGGTCCGTCCACTCGAAGCGATTCTCGACAAGGACCGGATCGTGAATCCAGAACTTCGGGTTGTTGCTTTGGAGCGGCTTTTCGATTTGGATCCGGAAGAAGGAAGCGCACGGATACTGGCTGAAATTCGAGAGCCCCATGCGGATAGCCTGGTCAATTCCACTCAGTTGGCCGCATGTCTGGGCAGGCTTCCGAATGAAACTCTTCCCGATCTTGATGAGTTGCTGGCAGACCGGCTGGAGCGAAAAAACAGCCCGACGGAAGAACTTGACGCTCAGTTGATCGGCCGGTATGCGACCGGGTCCATTCTTTCCCGTGTTGCGGCTTTTTACAAGAGCGGGGCAGGCGCTTGGGATTGCGCGGCGGAGGACGAATTCCTGCGATATTTTCTCCGTGAGGATACGGAATACGGGATGATCCAATTCGCCGTTCGGGGCGGCGTCTGCACTCCGGAATCGTTGAGCGAAGTTGTACGCATGAAGCGGTGGCCCGAGGTTGAGCCGGTTTTCATCCAGCGTCTCGACGATTCCAACTTATGGACAGCGAGAGATGCGGCGGAAGTACTCGGGAAGTATGGCGGCCCGGAGGCGAAGGAAGCAATGTTGCGGCGTCTACGAAAGTTCAATCGGACGTGGAAGAGCCGTGGGCAGGAGCTTCGGCAGATCCCAAACATGCCGCGCGAGGTTGGGGATGCGATCAGCTTTCAGAATGAGCTGATCGAATCGCTGAGCCATGCACAAGGTTGGGTCCTTGACCCAAGTGAGGTTTTGGAAATAAAAAACCTGGCGCTGGGCGAAGAGCGGGAAAGTGTGCGCTGACAGCCGCAGATCAAACGTATCTGAGCCGTTAAACGTAAAATGGAAAGGCGTATGGCTCTAGAGGATTATAAGGTGGTGCTTTACCGCAATCAGCCTTACGGGTGGATTGCAGAAGTGCCCTCAATCGACGGCTGCTATGCACTGATGCCGACGAGGGCAGAAGCGCTTTCCGAACTCGAACAGGTGTTTGCAATGATTGAGGCGGAATACCGCGATAAAGGGACGTCGCTACCCGCCGACACAACTGAAATCGTGCATGTCTAGCGCTCGGGCGGAAGAGTTCCGGCGGCTTAAATAGCCCAGCTGTGAAAAGGGTCTCGTCGCCGAGCGGGGGCGGCGGATGGATCGAGTAGCCAGTTAGGCGCGCCGGCGGCCAAGCAGTTTTGATTTCAGAACAGAAGGAGCGGCTATGACTATGCTGCCGGACAACGGAATAGTTCATCTCAGCAGCCCGTACTCGGTGCCGGAAACAGTGAAGCGATTGGAGGCGCTTCTTTTGGCGCGAGGCCTGCCTCTATTGGCGCGCATCGATCACAGCGGCGACGCGGCTAAAGCGGGCTTGCAGATGCGGCCCACGGAACTGCTGATTTTCGGGAATGCCAAAGCGGGCACAGCTTTGATGGCCGCCGCTCCCACACTGGCTATCGATTTGCCTCTCAAGGCATTGGCGTGGGAAGACGCTGAGGGACGAGTCTGGCTCTCCTACAACAGTTCTGAATACCTGCAGCACCGGCACGGCATTCCCGAAGAACTGCTGAAGAACATCGCCGGTCTGGGCTCCCTTGCCGCGGAGGCGGTGCGGTAGGGTTATGGCGTGCTTTCGGCGGGATGTATTAAGGGTTCTCCTCATTCATTGGTGTTTTGATCATCCGCTCCTTCATCATCATGAAGAAGATCGGAACTAGAATCAGCACGTGAATCGTTGACGTGATCATCCCGCCGACAATGGGCGCGGCTATGGGCTTCATAACGTCCGAGCCGATCCCGGTGGCCCAGAGGATAGGCGCAAGACTCGCAAGCACCGCTGTGACGGTCATGAGCTTGGGGCGAAGCCGCTGCACGGCGCCTTCCATGACCGCGGCTTCGAGATCGGCTTTGCTCAATGAATGGCCGCCTTGCGTACGGCGGTCAAGCGCTTCATTCAGATAGACGAGCATGACCACTCCAGTTTCAATGGCTATACCGAACAGGGCGATGTAACCCACCCAAACCGCGACGCTGAAGTTGTAACCGAGCAAGTACTGAAGCAATAGACCGCCTGTGAGCGCATAAATCGTTGGAAAGATCAGGACGAGTGCTTCTGCTACCGAATGGAAAACCATGTACAACAAGAGGAAGATAACGAAGAAAACGATTGGCAAGATCAATTTCAAGCGCTGCTTTGCCCGCAACTCGAACTCGTATTCGCCCGACCACTGGAACGTATAGCCTGCCGGCAAGTGAAGTCTCGCCTGGAGCTGCCTTGTGGCTTGCGCCACGAATCCTCCATAGTTCGCGTCTTTGAGGTCGAGGTAGATGTATCCGGTCAATGCGCCGTCTTCATCGCGAATCATCGAAGGACCCCGCGAGAAGTTTACCCGCGCTACTTGTCCGAGAGGAATCTGCGCTTCCGATGGTGTTGCTATCAATACGTCGAGCATACGTTGGGGCGCATCGCGGAAGTGGCGCTCATATCGCACACTGATCGGATACCGTTCGCGGCCCTCGATATTCTCCGCAATGTTCTGTCCCCCGATACCCGAAGTAACCGCTCGCTGAACGTCCTCGATAGTCAATCCGTAACGCGCGGCTTCTGCCCGATCGGGCTCGACGTCGATGTAGAAACCTTGCGCGACGCGCTCTGCAAAAATCGATCTGACCTGGGGCAGATCGGAGAGGACCGCCTGGATCTCCGAAGCTGCTCGTTCGATTCCTTCCAGGTTAGGGCCTTGCACTTTAATTCCGAGCGGGGTCTTGATGCCGGTGAGTTCCATGTCCAGCCGGTTCTCGACGGGCATCGTCCAGGTGTTCGAGAGACCCGGAAACTGGAGCTTTGCATCCATATTTTGGGTGAGCTTCTCGTATGTCATTCCGGGCGGCCATGACTCGCGAGGTTTCAGCATGACGATCGTGTCATACATATCGAGCGGCGCGTTGTCTGTCGCGCTATCGGAACGGCCTACGGAACCGAACACACTCTCGACCTCGGGAAAGCTGCGAAGAATGCGATCCTGCTCGCCAAGAAGGGCAGTTGCCTGCCCGATTGCAATTCCAGGTAATGCCGTCGGCATGTAAAGAGCCGAACCCTCAAATAGCGGCGGCATGAACTGACTGCCCAGGCGCAAGGCGAGCGGAAGTGTCACGACCAGGAAAACCAGATTCACGACAATAGCGAGAACACGATGATGCAAACAGAAGCGCAGCACCGGCAGGTAGAGCGCTTGCGTAAACCGCGAGACGGGATTGGCTCGCTCCGGGCGCAGACGGCCACGAATCAGCAGGGTCATCAGAACCGGCACCAGTGTGATGGCCAGAATGGAAGAGGAGGCCACAGCCAGGGTTTTGGTCCAGGCCAACAGACGAAACATGCG
>Ga0208220_1000053_pt1 | contig 40221 bp, 38 predicted proteins | sample NGESurdeep092012_9_FD_184484 | JGI IMG/M metagenome (GOLD analysis project Ga0208220, IMG submission 184484) | Arctic peat soil microbial communities from Barrow, Alaska - NGEE Surface sample F53-1 deep-092012 (SPAdes) | ecosystem: Environmental > Terrestrial > Soil > Wetlands > Peat ...
GTGGGGCCCGCCGCAGGTGCTGGCCCTGCTCGGGGTGTTCTGCCTGGCGGCGGTCGGGCAGCGGCGGGCAGTGCTGTGATGGATGTGGGCACTGACGCTCGCCCCGTGGTGGGGGTGGCTGATCGCGCGCATCCCGGATCTGAACGGGCCCGCCAGCGCCACCTTGATCTTTGCCGCCACGGCGATCGCGGCGGACAGCGTTCGTTCCCGGCTGCGGACCCAGCGCGCGCTGACCGCGCAGACCGAGCGCACCCAGGCCGAGCAGGATCGGCGAGCCGTGCCCGAGGAGCGCACCAGGATCGCGCGGGAGCTGCACGATGTGGTGGCCCACCACATGTCGCTGATCGCGGTCAGGGCAGAGACCGCGCCGTACCGGCTCGGCGAGCTGCCCTCGCCGGCGCTGGCCGAGTTCGGCGCGCTGAGCGAGGTGGCGCGCGAGGCCATGGTGGAGATGCGGCGGCTGCTCGGTGTGCTGCGCCAGGACCGGCTCGAGTTCGCTGAGCTCGAGCCACAGCCGGAGCTGGCGGACGTGCCCGCGCTGGTGGACGCGGCGCGGCGGGCCGGGGTCAGCGTCTCGCTGTCGGTGCCCGCCGAGCTGGGCAAGGTGCCGGCCGGGGTCGGGGTGTGTGCGTACCGGATCGTGCAGGAGTCGCTGTCGAACGCCAGCCAGCATGCTCCTGGGGCTGCTGTGACTGTGTCGCTGGAGCAGGGCGCGGGGGCGGTTGAGCTCCGGGTGGCGAACGGTCCCGGGCCGGGGTCGGGTGCGGGGTCGGGTCCTGGTTCGGTTGAGGTGGGGCCAGGGCATGGTCTTACCGGGATGCGCGAGCGGGTGGCGGTGCTCGGCGGGTCGCTGTCGGCCGGGCCGACGCCGGCCGGCGGGTTCGTGCTGACCGCTGTGCTCCCGCTTGGCGAGCTGGCATGAACGCGGTCACCCGCTGCCTGATCGCGGACGATCAGGCGATGGTGCGCGAAGGCTTCGCCGCGGTACTCGCTGCCCAACCCGGCTTGCAGGTCGTGAGCCAGGCAGCCGACGGGGCCGAAGCAGTCCGCCAGGCGCGGCGGCTCTCCCCCGACGTCGTTCTCATGGATATCCGGATGCCGGTCATGGACGGCCTCCAGGCGACCCGTGAGATCCTCGGCGGGTTCGCGGGCGAGCAGCTACCGCGGGTGCTGGTGCTCACCACGTTCGACCTCGATGACTACGTCTACGCGGCGCTGCGTGCCGGGGCCAGCGGCTTCCTGCTCAAGGACGCGACCGCCGCCGAGCTGGTGGCCGCCGTCCGGATAGTCGCCGCCGGCGAGGCCCTGCTCTCCCCATCGGTTACCAGGCGGCTGATCGCGGACTTCGCCCGTCAGCCGCGCCCCGATCAGCCTCCTCCCCCGGCACTCGACGCCCTCACCCAGCGGGAAACGGAGGTGCTGCGGCTGATCGCGCGCGGCCTGTCCAACGCCGAGATCAGCGACGCCCTTGTCATCGCCGAACAGACCACCAAAACCTACGTCGGCCGCATCCTCGCCAAGCTCAATCCGCGGGACCGCGCCCAGGCCGTCGTGGCCGCCTATGAAACGGGCCTGGTCCGTCCTGGCTGGGACGACGCTCACTAGATTCAGGCCAGATCTCGACGAGACCGGCACCGTCCTCGCGCCCGCGGAGCGCGGTGTGGCCTTCGCCCGCTACGGCTGGTGACCGGGCTGCCCGACCAGGAGAAGACAGAAATGGCTGGAACGGTTTCTTTGGTAGCGTGCGAAGCATGGAATACGTGAGGCTGGGGCGGAGCGGGCTGCAGGTATCGCGGCTGTGCCTGGGGACGATGACGTTCGGACTGCAGAGCGACGAGGCGACCGGGATCGCCGTGATGGACAAGGCCGTCGAGGGCGGGGTCGACTTCTTCGACACCTCCGACGCGTACCCGCTGGGCGGGGACCTGGCCACCCGGGGGCGCACCGAGGAGATCATCGGCCGCTGGCTGGCAGGCAAGCGGGACCGGATCATCCTCGCGACCAAGTGCTTCGTGCCGATGGGGCCGTCGCCGATGGACGGCGGCAACTCCCGCAAGCACATCCTGTCGGCGGTCGAGGGGTCGCTGCGCCGCCTCGGCACCGACTACATCGACCTGTACCAGCTGCACGGCTACGACCGGAACACGCCGATCGACGAGACACTGTCGGCGCTCGACGACCTGGTCCGCTCGGGCAAGGTCCGCTACGTCGGCTGCTCCAACTTCCTGACCTACCAGCTCGTCCGCGCCATCGGCCGGAGCGAGACGCTCCGGCTGGCCCGGTTCGACTCGGTGCAGCCCCGCTACAACCTGCTGTTCCGGCAGATCGAGCGGGAGATGCTGCCGTTCTGCGCCGAGGACGGCGTCGGCGTGATCTCCTACAACCCGATCGCGGGCGGGCTGCTGTCGGGCAAGCACAGCCGGACCGCGCCGCCGCCGGACGGCAGCCGGTTCACGCTCGGCAACGCGGGCCCGATGTACCAGGAGCGGTACTGGCACGAGCAGATGTTCGACACCGTGGAGGCGCTGCGCAAGCTGGCCGACGAGGCGGGGGTCAGCCTGGTCACACTCTCGGTCGCCTGGGTGCTGGCCAACAAGGCGATCACCGCCCCGATCATCGGCGCCAGCCAGCCGCACCAGCTCGACGCGTCGCTGGCGGCCGCGACCTACGAGCTCGACCCCGACCTGAAGCAGCGCCTCGACGACCTCACTCACGACTACCGGATGGGCGACGCCGCCCGGTAGTCAGGGATCGGATTTTGCTCGGCGCCTGCGAGCAGACCCTGGACCAGACGTGCGCGGGCGGCTAGCGAAGGTCTGGCCGCAGCCGTTTGTCTGGCCGACCGGCCGTCCTCTCCGGTCGTCTCTCCGGTCGTCGGCTTCGGGGGCGGTGACCGCCGTCATCGTGTGCCGTTGTGGGCGTCGTTCCGGCGGGTTGGCCGTCATCGCTGGTGTTCCGTTGGGGGCGCTGTGCGACCCGAACATCACACGCTGACGTTCAACGGCCGGCGAGCCTCAGCCAGAGAGGCCCAAGGGGCGCATGTGCCGACGCGGAACACAGACCCCGCTGCCGAGTACGGCTCATGGGGCGGAGCGGCGCAGGAGGGCGATGAAGATCGCGTCGGTGCCGTGGCGGTGCGGCCATAGCTGCGCGAACAGCGGGCCGGCTGAGTCCGTGCCCGGGACGTCCGGCAGCGCCGCCTGCGCGTCGAGCATCTCCACGTCGGGGTCGGCGCCCGCCACGGCGGTGACCACGTCTCGGGTTTCGGCCGGGACCGGGGAGCAGGTCACGTACGCGACCACGCCGCCGGGACGGACCGAGGCGAGGGCCGAGCGGAGCAGCGCGCGCTGGAGCTCGGCCAGGGCGGGGAGGTCGGACTCGGCCTTGCGCCAACGGGCCTCGGGACGGCGGCGGAGCGCGCCGAGCCCCGAGCAGGGGGCGTCGACCAGGACGCGGTCGAAGCTGCCGTCTGGCCACGGCGGCCTGGTGCCGTCGGCGACGATGACCTCGGCCGGGGCGGCCTGGGCCGGGGCGATCTCGCGGTCTGCCCGGGACAGCGTCTCGCTGACGAGGGCGGCGCGGTGCGGGTGGAGCTCGGCCGCGACCAGGCTGGCGTGCGGGGCGGAGATAGTGCCGAGGCCGTGCAGCAGCCGGGACTTGCCGCCGGGGCCGGCGCACAGGTCGAGCCAGCGCTCGCCGGCGCCGGCGGTGTCGGCTGCGGGCGCCAGCGGGGCGCGGGTCAGCGCGATCGCGGCCAGTTGGCTGGCCTCGTCCTGGACGGCGGCCTGGCCGGAGGCGATCAGATCGGCCGGGTTGCCGGAATCCAGGGTGAAGGCGTACGGAGACCAGCGGCCGGGCTCGGCCTCGGCCGGCATCACCCGGTCGCGGTCCGGGCCGCCGGGGAGGGTGGCCATGGTGACCTTGGGGCGGGCGTTGCCCTCGGCCAGGGCGGCCTCGAGCTCGGCATCGGCTGCCTGGCCGAGGGCGTCCCGGTAGGCGGCGACGATCCAGCGCGGGTAGCTGTAGCGGACGGCGAGGCTGCCGTCGGCGTCGGTCGCCGGGTCGGGCGCGACGATCGCCAGCCAGGCGTCCAGGTCCCTGGTCGCGACCCGGCGCAGGACCGCGTTGACGTAGCCGGAAACGCGCGGGCCGACCACCTGCTTGGCCAGGTCGACCGAGGTGGCGACGGCGGCGTGGGCGCCGATCCTGGTGCCCAGGAGCTGATGGGCGCCCAGCCGCAGGATCTGGCGGACCGGCGGGTCGAGCTTGTCCAGCGGGCGGTCGCTGCAGGCCGCGAGCACGGCGTCGTAGGTGCCCTGGCCGCGGAGCGTGCCGTAGGTGAGCTCGGTCGCGAGGGCGGCGTCGCGGCCGGTGATGTCGCGGTCGGCCAGCAGCTTGGGCAGCAGCAGGTTCGCGTAGGCCTCGCGGCTCTCCACCGCCGCGAGGACCTGGTAGGCGGCGCGACGGGGGTTGCCAGACCGGCGGGCGACGTCGGCCTTGGCCTGGTCCGCCCCGCGGGCCGGACCCGGCCCGGCGGCCGGGCGGTGCCGGGGGCGGGGACGACGGTAGACGCCCACGTCAGCCGAGCCCGAGGCTGATGGCGGCGTCGGCCCGCAGGCCGCGGGCCCAGTCGGCGGCGGGCATGCGGCGTTTGCCCTGCGGCTGGACGTCGCCCAGCCGGACCGGGACGGTACCGGTGCCGACGTAGACGGCGGCGCGTTCGACCCGGAGCTGGCCCGGGGCGAGGCTGACCTCGGGCGAGCCAGCGGCGGTGTGGCCCGGGGTGGAGGCGACCGGGATGGAGCCGGCCGGGATGGACGCAGCCGGGATGGAGCCGGCCGCGCCGGAGGCAGCCGGGACGGGCGGGACGGGCGGCCGGGTCAGCGTCACCGGCCAGAGCTTGAACCGGGTGGACTCGAAGTCGGTCCAGGCGCCCGGGTCCGGGGTGCAGCCGCGGATCTGGCGGTCGATCAGGTGCGCGGGCATCTTCCAGTCGACGCGGGCGTCGTCGGTGGTGAGCTTGGGGGCGAAGCTGATGCCGTCGGCCGGCTGCGGCACTGCCAGCACGGTCCCGTCCTCGATCCCGTCCAGGGTCGCGACCAGCAACTGCGCGCCGGCCACGGCCAGCCGGTCCAGCAGGTCGCCGCTGGTGTCGGTCGGGCGAACGGGCTCGGTGAGGGTGCCGTAGACCGGGCCCGCGTCAAGCTCCTTCACGATCTGGAAGGTGGACGCGCCGGTTATGTCATCGCCGCCCAGCACCGCGTGCTGCACGGGGGCGGCGCCGCGCCAGGCGGGCAGCACCGAGAAGTGCAGGTTCACCCAGCCGTGGGCGGGGATGTCGAGGGCCGACTGCGGCAGCAGCGCGCCGTAGGCCACCACCGGGCAGCAATCGGGGGCGATCGCGGTCAGCCGCTCGAGGAACGCCGGCTCGCGCGGGCGGTCGGGCTTGAGCGCCTCGATCCCGAGCTCGGCCGCGAACTCGGCCACCGGCGAGGCCACCAGTCGGCGGCCCCGCCCGGCGGGCGCGTCCGGCCGGGTCACGACCGCCGCCACCGTGTGCCGGGAGTTGACGAGCGCGCGGAGCGCGGGGAGGGCGACCTCCGGGGTCCCGGCGAAGACAAGCCGCACCTGGCACGCCCCCTAGGAGATTCGCTGGGTCGGGTGCGGGGAGACCTTAACCTCGGGGATGGCCAGGCCGGACCACTCGGCCTCCCGGATCGCCTTCATCGCGAGCTTGCGCTGCTTCTTGTCCAGGCGGTCGATGAACAAGATGCCGTCCAGATGGTCCGTCTCGTGCTGCACGCAGCGGGCGAGCAGCTCGGTGCCCTCGATCGCGACCGGGTCGCCGTGCATATTGAAGCCGGTCGCGACGGCGCGGGGCGCGCGCGGGGTGGGGAACTGCAGGCCGGGGATGGACAGGCACCCCTCGTCGTCTTCCTCCTCCTCGCCCTCGAGCTTCAGCACCGGGTTGATCAGGTGACCGGGCTCGTCGTCGACGTGGTAGGTGAAGACCCGCAGCCCGACCCCGATCTGCGGCGCCGCGAGGCCGACCCCGGGCGCGTCGAGCATCGTCTCGGTGAGGTCCGCGACCAGGTTGCGCAGCTCGAGATCGAAGTCAACCACCGGCTCGGCCGGAGTGCGCAGCACGGGGTCACCGAATAGCTTGATGTCCCTGAGCAACTGAGGATCCCTTCGCGACGCGGCGAGCGCCTGTCCTCCGAAAAGCAAGCGCGTGTTCACCACTGATTCTATCGGCGCGCTAGATCAGCTCCGCCGGATCGAGTTGCACCCGGACGCCGCCGCCCTCCTTGCGGGCGCTGCGGCCCGCCTGCGCGGCCTGCAGCGCTCGGGCCAGGTCGGCGCCCCGCGCCCGGGACGCCCGGATCAGGGCGCGGACCTGATCCTCGGTCTCGGCGGCGGCACCATGCTCGACCGGGACCGGTCCGAGCACCTCGAACGCGGGGTCGGTGCCGGCCAGCAGGCTCGCGACCGCCGCCGCGTCGCCGGTCGCGGCGGCCATCCGGACGGCGGGCGGGAAACCGAGCTCGGCCCGCTCGGCCAGCTCCCGCTCCGCGAACGTGACCGGGTCCCAGCGGATTAGCGCCTGGGTGGCGGCGAGGCCGGAGTCGGCGTGCACCAGGACCGTGCCGTCGGGCCGGACCAGGGCGGCGGCGGCGAGCCAGCGGCGCAGCGCCTCCTCCCCCGCGCGCAGGCTCGGCCGGCCGAGCAGCGCCCAGCCGTCGAGCAGCAGCGCGGCCGCGTAGCCGGGCCCCGGCCCGGCCAGCGGCTCGGCCCCGGGGGTGGAGATGATCAGCGCGGGCTCGTCGGGAACGGTCGGCAGCACGAGGTCGCCGCCGGACGTGCGGACCTTGACCCCGGGGAAGGCCCGGCCGAGTTCCTCGGCCGTGCGGGTGGCGCCGGTGACGATCGCGCGGAGCCGGTCGTGACCGCAGTGCACGCAGCGCCAGCTGGTCGCCAGCGCGCCGCACCAGCGGCAGTCCGGCGTGGCCTGCTGGCCCGCCAGCCGCAGCGGTCCGTTGCAGCTGGCCCCGCCGACCAGGGCGACGCACCGGGCCTGGGCACGGCACCGGCCGCAGGCGATCGCGGCCAGGTAGCCGCGCCTCGGCACCTGGACCAGGACCGGGCCGCCGGCCTCGAGCGCGGCCCGGGCGGCGCGGAGCGCAAGGCTGGGCAGCCGGGCCGTGGTCGCCGCCTGGTCCCGGCCGAGCTCCCGGTCGTCGGCGGCGGGCCGGACACGGGCGGCGATGGCGCGCAGCGTGGCCCGGTCGGGGGCCAGGTCCCTGGCCCATCCGGCCTGGACGAGCTGGGCGAGCTCGGCGGTGCGGGCGAACCCGCCGATGAGGGCGGCGGCGCCGGCCCGGTGGGCGCGCAGCGCGAGCACCTCCCGGGCGTTCGGGTACGGGGCGCGCGGCTCGGCGTGCAGGTCGTCACCGTCGTCCCACAGCACCGCCAGGCCCAGGTTCTCGACCGGGGCGAACATGGCCGCCCGGGTGCCCGCGACGATCCGCACCTCGCCTCGGCGGGCCCTGAGCCAGCGCCGGTACCGTTCGGCCGGGCCGAGATCGGCCGTCAGCGTGACGTAGCCCGTCGAGTTGGTCAGACCTGCGAGCGCCGCGTCGACGCGGGCCAGGTCGCGGGCGTCGGGTACGACGATCACGGTGCCGCGGCCTGCGCTGGCGGCCGTCATCGCGGCCCGGGCGATCTCCTCCGGCCAGGTTGGACCGGGCAGCGCCGTCCACGCGGCGCGCGCGGGGCGGCCTGCGGCGACCGCGTCGAGGAAGGCGGGGCCGGCCGGGTACCTGGCCCACGGGCCGGGGTCCGGCCGGGGCGGGCGGGCATCTTCCGGCCCGGCCCGGCCGGGGCCTACCTCGGCGGGGCCTGCCACGGCGGTAGCGGTCTCGCCGCGGGCCGACAGGCCCTGGGGCGCGGACTCGCCGGTCGCCTGCGCTGTATCGGCGGGCTTGGCCGTCTCGGTCGCCTGAGCCGTCTCGGTCGCCTGAGCCGTCTCGCTCGGCTGAGCCGTCTCGGTCGGCTTGGCGGTCTCGGTGGCCGCGTGGCGCTGGGGGATCGCGAGGCGAAGCACGTCGGCCAGCGTCCCCGCGTAGCGGTCGGCGACGGCGCGGGCGAGGCCGGCGATCTCCGGGGTGAGCACCTGCTCGGCCGAGACGACCCGCTCCAGGTAGCTGAGCCTGCCCTGGTGCTCGCTGCTGTCCACCCGGTCGAGGACGTAGCCGTCGGTGAGCTGGCCGGCGAACCTGACCCGGACCCGGACGCCGGGCCGGGCCACCGTCGCCAGCCGTTCCGGCACCAGGTAGTCGAAGGGCCGGTCCAAGTGGGCGAGCGGCAGGTCGACTGCAATCCGCGCGACGGGCCGATCCGCCGCCGGCTTAAGCGTCTTAGGGTCTTTTGACTTTTTTGGCCGATTTTTCCCCGTGGTAGTTTCGGGGGTTTTAGCGGCCTCTGCGGCTTTTGCGGTTTCCAGCGGCGGCATGTCCGGCAGCAGGTCTAGTGCGCCATCGTTTCGCGTTTCCGCCACGGTCCCGTCTTACCAGATAAAAACTTGCCGCCAACACATACGGCCGGGCACGGGGAGCCGCAATCACCCGTGCCCGGCCGCACGCGGACTCGCCTGCCCGGTCCTGCGCAGGATGAGCCATCGCGAGATTGCGCCCGATCAGCCTGCACTAGCCGATCAGGTAGTCGAACTCCCCGGAGCGGAGAGCGCTAACCATAGCGCGGACGGCCGTGGCCGGGTAGATGAGGGCCATGCCCTTGGGGTCGCGCGAGTTGCGCATGGCAACCGTGGCCGAGTCCAGCCGAGCAAGCTCCACGCACGCACCCTGGGAGTTACTGCGCTGGCTCTTCCGCCAGATCGCGCCCTCGAGCTGCGCGGCGCTGATCCCGTTGTGAATGTCCTGCATCGTTTCTCGTCTCCTGACGGATTTACCCCGGCCCGTCTTCGGCAGCTGCCGGTTACGGGCCAGAGAGGACAGGGGGTCCGGCGCGGGTTGCGGACGGCCCCGGTTGGTTCTCCTTCGTGTCCCCCCGGGACTTACAAGAAAGAGCATAGCGCATGCACGTGCATCCGCATGGTATTTCGCACTTTCATACGCATACGCATCTGCATACGCGTTCGCCTAGGTAGCTTCCGGTCCGCTAGTCGCGCGATTCAGATATCACGGCAGGCTGCGGCAGTGCGGCAATAGGCCGCACCTCCGGCCTGCCTCTGCTACCCCACCCGCCAGGCTGTATGCACGAGGATCAAATCTCGTCATCAGTCACTTTGGATAACTACCGTACACCGCTCGGTGATCATTGTGACGTACGCCACAATCTCCGCGTCATCTACACAACGAAAGACGCGCGAGCGGGGTGCCCGGTTGGGTGACAAGAACGAAAAAAATACCCGGGGCGGAAGCCCGCCCCGGGTAGTGACTGGAGGGGCGGGATATCCCGCCCCGGCTGGCTAGAGGCCGACCACGGCGCGCAGCTTGTCGGCGCGGTCGGTGCGCTCCCAGGTGAAGTCCGGCTCGGTGCGGCCGAAGTGGCCGTAGGCCGCGGTCTGGGAGTAGATCGGCCGGAGCAGGTCGAGGTCGGCGATGATGGCCCTCGGCCGCAGGTCGAAGACTTCCGTCACCGCGTCCTGGATCCGCTCCACCGGCAGCTTCTCGGTGCCGAAGCACTCGATGAACAGGCCAACCGGCTTGGCCTTGCCGATGGCGTACGCCACCTGCGCCTCGCACCGGTCCGCGAGCCCGGCCGCGACCACGTTCTTCGCCACCCAGCGCATCGCGTAGGCGGCGCTGCGGTCCACCTTGGACGGGTCCTTGCCGGAGAAGGCGCCGCCGCCGTGCCTGGCCATGCCGCCGTAGGTGTCAATGATGATCTTGCGGCCGGTGAGGCCGGCGTCGCCCATCGGGCCGCCGATCTCGAATCGGCCGGTCGGGTTGACCAGCAGCCGGAACCCGGTGGTGTCGATGTCGAAGCCGGCCAGCACCGGGTCGACGACGTAGTCCTTGATGTCGGGGGCGAGCAGTTCCTTGAGGTTGATGTCGGGCGCGTGCTGGGTGGACACGACCACGGTGTCCAGCCGCACCGGCGTGTCGCCCGCGTACTCGATGGTCACCTGGGTCTTGCCGTCCGGCCGCAGGTAGGGCACGGTGCCGGAGCGGCGCACGGCCGACAGCTGGCGCGCCAGCCGGTGCGCCATCATGATCGGCAGCGGCATCAGCTCGGGGGTGTCGCGGCAGGCGTAGCCGAACATCAGGCCCTGGTCGCCCGCCCCCTGGCGGTCGTAGTCGTCGCTGCCCTCGCCCTCGCGGTACTCGAACGCGTCGGAGACGCCCTGGGCGATGTCGGGCGACTGCGAGCCGATCGAGACCGAGACGCCGCAGGACGCCCCGTCATAGCCCTTGGCCGAGGAGTCATAGCCGATCTGCAGGATCTTCGCCCGGATGATGCCGGGGATGTCCACGTAGGTCTTGGTGGTCACCTCGCCCGCCACGTGCACCTGGCCGGTCGTGATGAGCGTCTCCACCGCGACGTGGCTCTCCGGGTCGTCCTTGAGCATCGCGTCGAGGACGGCATCGCTGATCTGGTCCGCCATCTTGTCCGGGTGGCCTTCCGTGACCGACTCCGAGGTAAACAACCGACGAGCCACGTTATTGATCTCCATCCAAAAAGAGCAAGCTGACCAGGTGAAGTGTAGCCGGACGAATCAACCGTCCGGTGCCGGGCCGATCTAGCGCCGGGCGCCGATCAGATCAGGGGCGCCGATCAGATCAGCCGAGCGGCCACCAAGTCCCAGACGGAGTCGGCGAGGGCGTCCTTGGAGCGGCGCGAGATCGGGGTCACCGAGCCGTCCGCGCCGAGCACGACCGCCTCGTTGTCGCCCGCGCCGAACCCGAGGCCGCCGCCCACGGGGTTGACCACTAGCAGGTCGCACCCCTTCCTGGCCAGCTTGGCCCGAGCGGCGTCCAGGTCAGGGTTGGTCTCGGCGGCGAATCCGACCACCAACTGGCCCGCCGAGCCGCGCTCGACGTCAGATCGGACATGCGGGCCCGCGTTGCCCGGTAGACCCGCCGTCGGGTCCGCCGGACCTCGCTCGACGCGGCGCGCGGACAGGTCGGCCAGGATGTCGGGGTTCTCGGTCAGCGCGATCGGCTCAGGCAGCCGGCCGTCCTTCTTGATCTTCTGGTCGGCCCGGGCGGCGGGACGGAAATCGGCGACAGCGGCGGTCATCACGATGATGTCGGCGGCCGGGGCCGCGGCGAGCATCGCGGCGTGCATGTCCCGCGCCGATACGACGCGCACGACCTTCGCCCCGGCCGGGTCGGGAAGCTCCACGTTCGCGGCGACCAGGGTGACATCGGCGCCGCGGGCGACGGCGGACCTGGCGAACGCGTACCCCTGCCTGCCGGTGGACCAGTTGCCGAGAAAGCGGACCGGGTCGAGTTCTTCCCGCGTGCCGCCCGCCGAGATGAGGACGCGTCGGCCGGCCAGGCTCTGCCGCGCGTTCGTTCGATACCCCAAGATTTTTTCTGCCAGCGCGAACAGTTCGCTTGGCTCGGGCAGACGCCCCGCACCGCTGTCTTTTCCGGTGAGGCGGCCGACGGCCGGCTCGATCACGACCGCGCCCCGGCGGCGGAGGGTGGCCACGTTGTCCTGGGTCGCCGGGTGCTCCCACATCTCGGTGTGCATCGCGGGCGCGTAGACGACCGGGCAGCGGGCGGTCAGCAGGGTGGCGGTCAGCAGGTCGCCGGACAGGCCGGCCGCGGCGCGGGCGATGACGTCCGCAGTCGCGGGCGCGATCAGCACCAGGTCGGCGCTCTGGCCGAGCCTGACGTGCGGGACGTCGGCCACGCCGGTCCAGACGTCGGTGGTCACCGGCTCGCCCGACAGCGCCGCCCAGGTCGGCTCGCCGACGAAGCGGAGGGCATCGGGGGTCGGGACGACGCGGACGCTGTGGCCGGCCTCCTTGAGCAGGCGCAGCAGCTCGCAGGCCTTGTACGCGGCAACGCCGGCGCCCACGCCAAGGATGACGCGTGCCATGACGGGCGGGAGGGCGGGGCAGCAGGAGGGCTGTTAACCCTCGAGCTGCTCGACCTTGAGCATGCCCTCGCGGGTCTCGCGGAGCGCGATCGAGAGCGGCTTCTCCTGCACCCGGGTCTCGACCAGCGGGCCGACGTACTCGAGCAGGCCCTCGCCGAGCTGCGAGTAGTAGGCGTTGATCTGGCGAGCCCGCTTGGCCGCCAGGATCACCAGCCGGTACTTGCTGTCGACGACCTCAAGCAGCTCGTCGATCGGCGGGTTGATGATGCCTGCAACGCCCTGGGTTTGTGCCACGTGTGGCCTTCCTCACGGATTAACTGAGCTAACGATCAACGTTACCATCTGCCGGCAGACCTCATCGACGGACGTGTTCACCAGCGTCACGTCGAACTCGCCGGCCGCGGCGAGTTCCTCCTTGGCCGCCGCCAGGCGGCGGTCCACCACCTCCGGCGACTCGGTGCCGCGGCCGGTCAGCCTGCGCACCAGTTCCGCCCACGACGGCGGCTTGAGGAACACCAGCAGCGCGTCGTCCTTCATCGCCTCACGGACCTGCCGGGCGCCCGCCAGGTCGATCTCGAGCAGGGTCGGCAGCCCGCGCTCGAGCCGGTCCCGGACCGGCGCGGCCGGCGTTCCGTATTTGTTTCCCGCGAACTCGGCCCACTCAAGAAGTTCTTCTGCGGCCACCATGCGGTCGAACTCTTCGCGAGTGACAAAGTAATATTCCCGGCCGTTCACTTCTCCCGGCCGCGGACTTCGCGTTGTCACGGAAACGGAAATCCAGATCTCCGGCGATCGACGCCGAAGTTCCGCGACGACTGTGCTCTTCCCGACCCCGGAAGGCCCGGAGAGCACAGTCAGCCGCGAATTGTTCCGCACCACGGGAAGGCTAGCGCCGGCCGGCGCCGCTTTTCCCGCGGCACCGGTCCCGCGCGCCTTACCGCCGGGCGCGCCGACCATGCCCGCGCGCCCAGGCCGACCGCTCGCCGGACCGGCTCACTGCATCAAAGATCCGCACCGAACTCCTGCTCAAGCGCGGCGCGCTGGTTCGCACCGAGCCCTCGCACGCGGCGGGACTCGGCAATGCCGAGCCGCTCCATGATCTGCTTGGCGCGGACCTTGCCAACGCCGGGCAGGGACTCCAGGAGCGCCGAGACCTTCATCTTGCCAATGACGTCGTCGGTGGAACCGTCCTTGATGACTTCGGACAGGGTCACCGCGCCGCGCTTGAGGCGATTCTTAACCTCGGCACGTTCCTTGCGCGCTATCGCTGCCTTCTGCAAGGCCTCGGCGCGCTGTTCGGGAGTGAGGGGAGGAAGAGCCACTCGGGGTCACCTCGGGTTTCGTTCGTAAAAAAGGTTGGACGGGAGGGGAAACTAGCGAGTCAAGCACCCTTTCGGCAACGCGAACCTCCGTTTATGTCATCACAAATTCAAATATATTACTCTGCACGCATGTATTACTACTTAACGTAGCCAAGGGCAGGTCTCGGACCCCGTCCGACTACCGCGCTTCGAAAGTTTCGAAGCGTCGCGCACCCGTGCGAGCCCTTCCCTGCCATCGGCAAAATATTCCTTTTGTCTGTTTTCGATTGGCCGATCCAGCGCGGTCCGCCGACACCCGGGACCCTGCCGCCGCTTGGCGACTCAACCATACACGCAGCGACGAAGCCGGGACGTACCGGCGCAAAGACCAGCCCAGCGATGCGGCGGGACCGGACGCCCGACGCTCCCCGCCCGGCGCCCGCTGGGGCCGCCGTGACCAGAGATACCTCGCGTGATATATGTGATTTATGAGTAGTAAAGGCCAACTTTGTCACCATTAATGATGTTCCACGCCCATCTCGTCCTTGAGGGCATTTTACCCTCCGCAGCGCCATGATCACAGTACAGATTCTACGAAATCGCCGCAGGTAGAGTTCGCCGCACCGAACATATCTCCGGTCATAGGACAACGCCTGATGCCAGTGTGACCTCTGCGGACTGCGTCCGCCACCCGGTTGGCGGACCGCGACCGCCTTTGCCTGATTCTTACGGAATGGGAACGGAGGCTTACCCGGCCGGGGCGGCCCGGCGCAGCGACGCGGCGATCGTGGCGGCGGCCGCGCCGGGGTCGGAGGCCCTGGTGATGGGGCGGCCGATGACGAGCAGGTCGGCGCCGGCCTTGATCGCCTCGACCGGGGTCGCGATGCGGGCCTGGTCGTCGCTGTCGGCCCCGGACGGGCGGATGCCGGGGGTGATGAGGGCGATGCCGGAGCCGACCTCGGCGCGGACGGCAGCGACCTCCTGGGGCGAGCAGACGAGGCCGCGGGCGCCCGCCGCGACGGCGAGCACCGCCATCCGGCGGACGGCGTCGCTGACCGAGTCGGGCATGCCCAGCGCGGTCAGGTCGCGCTCGCTGATCGACGTCAGCAGGGTCACCCCGGCCACCATTGTGCCCGGGGCGGCCTCGACGGCCGCCTTGATCATGTCCGCTCCCCCGGCCGCGTGCACGGTGAGGATCTCCGGGCGCAGCCGGGACACGGCGCGGGCGGCGCCCGCCACCGTGTTGGGGATGTCGTGCAGCTTCAGGTCGAGGAAGACGTTGACCCCACTCGCGCCGCGCACCGTGGCCACCACGTCCGGGCCGTACCGGAGGTACAGCTCCAGGCCGATCTTGACCGTGGACACGTACGGGGTGACCAGCGACGCCCATAGGGCCGCGGTGTCCAGGTCGGGCGCGTCGAGCGCCACCGCCACCGGCGCGGGCTTGGACGGCCCCTTTCCGGTGGCTAGCCCGGGGCGGACGGACTCGGCTTGCTCGCTTGCGGATCGGCCCGGCAACTAAATCACATCCTGTAATTTATTGATTACACCCAGCTGCGGCGTTCCGCAGCATACACGTCGGTCTGATGGGCCCGGCCGACGACGTCCGCGACCCGGTCCACCCCCCGGGCCGCCAGTTCCTCCTCGAGTTCGCGCTGAATGCGGGAGCAGGCGGACGGGTCGTGGAACAGCACCGTGCCGAGGGCCACCATGGACGCCCCCGCGAGCAGGAACTCGAGCGCGTCGCGGCCGGTCCGCACGCCGCCGCAGCCGATGATGGGCACGTCAGGCAGCGCCTCCCTGACCGCCCACACGCAGCGCACCGCGATCGGCCGGATGGCGGGGCCCGACAGGCCCCCGGAGAGCCCGGCCAGGGCCGGGCGGAACGTCACCGGGTCGATCGCCATGCCGGGCAGCGTGTTGATCATGGAGAGGCCGTCCGCGCCCGCGGCGACGCAGGCCCGCGCGACCGAGACGATGTCGGTCACCTCAGGCGACAGCTTGGCGAAGACCGGGATGTCGTACCGCGCGGACCCGCGCACGGCCGCCACCACCGCCCCGGCGGCGGCCGGGTCGAGCGCGAACGGGCGGCCGGCGGCGGCGGCGTCCGGGCAGCCGAGGTTCACCTCGATCGCGGTGACGCCGGCCGAGTCCGACAGCCGGGAGGAAAGCTCGCCGTACTCGCGGCTGGTGTGCCCGGCGACCGACACGAACGCGCGGGCCCCCCGCGACAGCAGCCACGGCAGGTCGCGCTGGAGGAAGCCGTCCAGGCCCGGCCCCTGCAGGCCGACCGAGGAGAGCAGGCCGCTCGGCGTCTCGGCCATCCGCGGGGCCGGGTTGCCCGCCCGCGGCTCGAGGGTGACCGACTTGGTGATCACCGCGCCGATCCTGGCCACGTCGGTGAACTGGGCGAGCTCGCGCCCGGCGCCTGCGCAGCCGGCGGCGGTGAGGATGGGCGACGGCAGGTCCAGGTGCCCGACCCGGGTCCGCAGGTCAGCCGGCATGCGGGGTCTCCTCCTGGGCTGAGCGGCTACCCGACATGGGAGCGCCCCTCGGTGACCGGTCCGGCGCCGCTGGCGGCCGGGCGGGGCTTCCAGCCGGGGGCGCCGAGGGCGTCGAACGGGATCGTGCCGACGTCGTCCCAGCGCACCACGTCGCCGCGGAACACCGGCCCGTCCACGCACGCGCGGACCATCCGGGTGATCCCGTCGTTGCCGACCACGGGCAGCACGCACCCCATGCACAGGCCGGTCCCGCAGGTCATGGCGGGCTCGGACACCAGCGCCTGGACGGGGATGCCGTACCGGCCGGCCATCGCGCAGACCGACCGCAGCACCGGCACCGGGGCCGACGCGTAGATCACGTCGGTGCGGGCCTGCTGCACGACCGTCGGCAGCATGTCCACCACCGACCCGCGCGAGCCGAGCGAGCCGTCGGCGGTGCTGATCACCGCCGACCGGCCGGTCCGGCGCGCGGTCAGCGCGCCGAACACCCGGTCGGCGCTCTCCGCGCCGAGCAGGAAGTCGGTCGCCGACTGGCGCTCGGTCAGCCGGGCGGCCAGCGCGAACAGCGGCGGCGCGCCCGCGCCGACGCCGAGCAGGAGGCAGGAGGCCGGGTCGCGGGGCATCGGGAACGGCCGCCCGAGCGGGCCGACCACGTCGAGCACGTCGCGGGCGCGGCAGTCGGCCAGCCACTGCGCGCCGGGCTCGCGCGGCAGGAACACGAACTCGACCGTGCCGCCGTGGTCCGGTCGCACGTCGTGCACCGGGAACGTGCGGCGCGCGATCATGCCGGACTGCAGGCCGCCGACCGCGATCGCGATGAACTGGCCGGGCCGGAACCGGGTCGCGATCGCGGGGGCGACCACGGTCATGGCGACGTACGCGTCGACGCGGCGCACCGTGAGCACCGTGCCGCGCACTTGTACGGGCGCCACCCCGCCTTCCCGCTCGTTGCCTGCCATCGCGCCGCCGCCCCGCCCCAGTCTCAGTCCAGCCCTGTTGTCACGCGTCGCCGGCCGCTTCGCCTGCGTCCGCCGCCTCGGCCGCACCGCGCAGCGCGGCGGCGTGCTCCTGCAGGGAGCGGACGCCGATCTCGCCACGGATGATGGCCTCGATGCCCTGCACCGCCGCGGCCAGGCCGGCCACGGTGGTCACGCACGGGACGCCCCGCCGCACCGCCGCGGTCCTGATCTCGTACCCGTCGAGCCGGACCGCCGCCGACGCGGCGGAGAGGCTGCCCCAGGGCGTGTTCACGATCAGGTCTACCTCACCGTCAAGGATCCGCGTAACCACGGTCGGCTCGCCGCCGGGCGCAGCGCCGTCGCTGTGCTTGCGCACGATCTTGGCACGAACGCCGTTTCTGCGCAGTACCTCCGCCGTGCCGGATGTCGCCCAGATCTCGAAGCCGAGGTCGGCCAGGCGCTTGACCGGGAAGACCATCGCCCGCTTGTCCCGGTTGGCGACGGAGACGAACACCCGGCCCTTCACCGGCAGCGACCCGTACACGGCCTCCTGCGACTTCGCGTACGCGGTGCCGAAGGACTCGTCGATCCCCATCACCTCGCCGGTCGAGCGCATCTCGGGGCCGAGCACGGTGTCCACCCCGGCCCCGGTCACGTCCCTGAACCGGCCGAACGGAAGCACCGCCTCCTTGACCGCCACCGGCGAGTCGAGCGGCAGCGTGCCGCCGTCCCCGGTCTCCGGCAGCACGCCCTCGGCCCGCAGCGAGGCGACCGAGGCGCCCATCATCACCAGCGCGGCCGCCTTGGCCAGCGGCACCGCGGTCGCCTTGGAGACGAACGGCACCGTCCGGGACGCCCGCGGGTTGGCCTCGAGCACGTAGAGCACCCCCGCCGCGAGCGCGTACTGCACGTTCAGCAGGCCGCGGACCCCGACGCCGCGGGCGATCTGCCGGGTCGCCTCGCGGATGGCGGCGATGTCGGCCCGGCCGAGGGTGATCGGGGGCAGCACGCAGGCCGAGTCGCCGGAGTGGATGCCGGCCTCCTCGATGTGCTCCATGACCCCGCCCAGGTACAGCTCTGACCCGTCGTAGAGGGCGTCCACGTCGATTTCGATCGCGTCGTCGAGGAATCGGTCGATCAGCACCGGGTTGTCCGGTCTGGCGGCCGTGGCGCGGCCGACGTAGGCCCGCAGCGTCTCCTCGTCGTAGACGATCTCCATGCCGCGCCCGCCGAGCACGTACGACGGGCGGACGAGCACCGGGTAGCCGATCTCGGCCGCCGCCACGGCGGCCTCGTCGGACGAGAGCGCGATCTCGCCCCGCGGCGCGGTCAGCCCGGCCTGGGTGAGCACCTCCGCGAACGCGCCCCGGTCCTCGGCGGCGTGGATAGCGGCGGGCGAGGTGCCCACGATCGGCACCCCCGCCTCCTCGAGCGCCCGCGCCAGGCCGAGCGGCGTCTGCCCGCCGAGCTGCACGATCACGCCGGCCACCGGCCCGGCGGCCTGCTCGGCGTGCACCACCTCGAGCACGTCCTCCAGGGTGAGCGGCTCGAAGTAGAGCCGGGAGGAGGTGTCGTAGTCGGTCGAGACGGTCTCCGGGTTGCAGTTGACCATCACGGTCTCGTAGCCCGCCGCCCGCAGCGCGAACGAGGCGTGCACGCAGGCGTAGTCGAACTCGATGCCCTGGCCGATCCGATTCGGCCCGCTGCCGAGGATGATCACCTTGGGCACGTCACCACCCGGCACCTCGTTGCCCTCGTCGTAGCTCGAGTAGAGGTACGGGGTGCGGGCCGCGAACTCCGCCGCGCAGGTGTCGACCACGTGGTAGACCGGGCGCAGGCCGAGGGCGTGCCGCAGCGCGCGGACTTGCCCGGCCCCGATCGAGCGGAGCTGGGCGATGGCGACGTCGGAGAACCCGTTCTCCTTGGCCAGCCGGAGCAGCCCCGCGTCGAGCTCGGGGGCGGCCGCGATCGTCTCCGAGAGCTCGCGGATCCCGACCAGCTGGTCGACGAACCACGGGTCGACGCCGGTCGCCTGCGCCACCGCCTCGGCGGTGGCGCCCGCCCGCAGCGCCTGCATCATCGTGTTCAGCCGGCCGTCGTGCGGGGTCCGGCAGCGGTCAAGCAGCTCCGCCGCGATCGCGGGCTGCTCTTTTCCGACAGTCAGAGCCGGGCCGAAGTCGAACGGACCGGTGGGGCTCTCCAGGCTCCGCTGGGCCTTCTGCAGCGCCTCGGCGAAGGAGCGGCCGATCGCCATCGCCTCGCCGACCGACTTCATGTGCGTGGTGAGCGTGGTGTCGGCGCCGGGGAACTTCTCGAACGCGAACCGGGGGATCTTGACGACCACGTAGTCGAGGGCGGGCTCGAACGAGGCCGGGGTCTGCCCGGTGATGTCGTTCGGGATCTCGTCGAGGGTGTAGCCGATGGCGAGCTTGGTGGCGATCTTGGCGATCGGGAAGCCGGTCGCCTTGGAGGCGAGCGCGCTCGAGCGGGAGACCCGCGGGTTCATCTCGATGACGACCATCCGGCCGGTCACCGGGTCGAACGCGAACTGGATGTTGCAGCCGCCGGTGTCCACCCCGACTGCGCGGATGATCTTGATCGCGGTGTCGCGCATCGTCTGGTACTCGCGGTCGGTCAGCGTCATGGCCGGCGCGACGGTCACGCTGTCGCCGGTGTGCACGCCCATCGGGTCGACGTTCTCGATCGAGCAGACGATCACCACGTTGTCGTGGCGGTCGCGCATCAGCTCGAGCTCGAACTCCTTCCAGCCGATGATCGACTCCTCCAGGAGCACCTCGGTGGTCGGGCTGGCGTCGAGCCCGCTGCCGGCGATCCGGCGCAGGCCGGCCTCGTCGTAGGCGATGCCGGAACCCGCGCCGCCGAGCGTGAAGGACGCGCGGACGACGACCGGGAGGCCGAGGTCCTCGACGGCCGCCAGGCAGTCGTTGATGGAGTGGCAGATCCGGCTTCGCGGCACCTCCGCCCCGAGGCCCTGCACGATCTCCTTGAACTTCTCGCGGTTCTCGCACGCCTCGATCGCGTCGATGTCGGCCCCGATGAGCTCGACGTTGTACTTCTTGAGGGTGCCGTTCTCGTGCAGCGCGACGGCGGCGTTGAGCGCGGTCTGGCCGCCGAGGGTGGGCAGCAGCGCGTCCGGGCGCTCCTTCGCGATCACCTTGGCGAGCACCTCGGCGGTGATCGGCTCGACGTAAGTGGCGTCGGCGAACTCCGGGTCGGTCATGATCGTGGCCGGGTTGGAGTTGACCAGGGAGACCCGGATTCCCTCCTGCCTGAGGACCCGGCAGGCCTGGGTGCCCGAGTAGTCGAACTCGCAGCCCTGCCCGATCACGATCGGGCCGGACCCGATGACGAGGACCGACTTCAGGTCGTCACGGCGCGGCATGCGTCACTGACCCCCGTTCATCAGGGTGGCGAACTGGTCGAAGAGGTCCACCGCGTCGTGCGGGCCGGGGGCCGCCTCCGGGTGGTACTGGACGGCGAAGGCGGGCCGGTCGAGCAGCCTGATCCCCTCGACCACGCCGTCGTTGAGGTTCACGTGGGTCACCGCAGCCGCCCCGTAGGGGGTCTCGAACGGTTTGCGGGCACCGGGCGGTACGTGCGCCCAGGCGCCGCCCGGCTCGCGCTCTTGCGCCGCTTCCGGTGGAAGCGCGGCCGCGAAGCCGTGGTTGTGGCTGGTGATGTAGACCTTGCCGGTGGACAGGTCCATCACCGGCTGGTTCACGCCCCGGTGGCCGTAGCGCAGCTTGTAGGTGTCGAGGCCGACGGCCCGGGACAGGATCTGGCTGCCGAAGCAGATGCCGAACAGCGGGACCCCCGCGTCGAGCACGCCGCGCATCGCCGCGACCGCGTAGCCGGCCGCGGCCGGGTCGCCGGGGCCGTTGGAGAAGAACACGCCGTCCGGCGCGGTGGCGAGGATCTCGTCGGCGGTGACGGTGGCCGGGAGCACCCGCACCTCCATCCCCCGGGCGGCCATGTTCTGCGGGGTCGCGTTCTTGATGCCGAGGTCGACCGCGGCGACCCGGTACCTGGTCGTGGTCCCGGCCGGCGGTGAGACCGTGTACGGGTGCGGCGTGGTGACGATCCGGGCCAGGTCGGCCCCGGTCATGCCCGGGCTGGCGAGGACCCGGTCGAGCAGCCGGGCCGGGTCGTCCTCGACGGTGGAGACGGCCGCCCGCATCGCGCCGTGCTCGCGCAGCCGCATGGTCAGCGCGCGGGTCCCGGTGAGGGCGATGCCGGTGATCCCCTGGGCCTTGAGCTCGGCGTCGAGCGAGCGCTTGGCCCGCCAGCTCGAGGCGATCCGGGCGGGCTCGCGGACCACGTAGCCGCTGACCCAGATCCGGTGCGACTCCTGGTCCTCGTCGTTGATGCCGGTGTTGCCGATGTGCGGCGCGGTCATCGCGACGATCTGGCCGCAGTACGACGGGTCGGTCAGCGTCTCCTGGTAGCCGGTCATGCCGGTGTTGAACACCATCTCGCCGAACGACTCGCCGTGGCCGCCGAACCCGGTGCCGCGCAGCGTCGTGCCGTCCTCAAGGACCAGCATCGCGTCCGGTCCGGTGTTGCTCATCGGGTCACCTTTCCATCGAGGACCGTCGCGGTGCCGCGCAGGAACACGGCGGCCACGGCGCCCGGCAGCGCCCGGCCCGCGAACGGGTTGTTGCGGCTCTTGGACGCGTGCGTCCTCGGGTCCACCGCCGCCGCCGGCGCGGCCGCGTCGTACAGGGTCAGGTTGGCGGGCGCCCCGGGCGCGATCGGCTGCCCGTGGCCGGGCACCCGGCCGATGGCGGCGGGGCGGACCGACATCCGGTCGGCGACGCCCGCCCAGTCCAGCAGCCCGCCCTCGACCATCGCGAGCTGCACCACCCGCAGCGCCGTCTCGAGCCCGGTCATGCCGTTGGCGGCGGCCGCCCACTCGGCCTCCTTGGCCTCGACCGGGTGCGGCGCGTGGTCGGTCGCCACGCAGTCGATGGTGCCGTCGGCGAGCGCGGCGCGGAGCGCGTCGACGTCCGCCTGGGTGCGCAGCGGCGGGTTGACCTTGAATACCGTGTCGTAGTCGGCGGCGAGGTCGTCGGTCAGCAGCAGGTGGTGCGGCGTCACCTCGGCGGTCACCCGCCAGCCCTTGGACTTGGCCCAGCGGATGATCTCGACCGAGCCGGCCGTGGACACGTGGCAGACGTGCAGGGCGGCGTCCACGTGCGCGGCGAGCAGGCAGTCGCGGGCGATGATCGCCTCCTCGGCGGCGGCCGGCCAGCCCGCCAGCCCGAGCCTGGAGGCCACCTCGCCCTCGTTCAGCTGCGCGCCCTCGGTCAGCCGGGGCTCCTGCGCGTGCTGCGCGATCACGCCGTCGAACGCCTTGACGTACTCGAGCGCGCGGCGCATCAGCAGCGGGTCGGCGACGCAGAAGCCGTCGTCGGAGAAGACGCGGACGCGGGCGGCCGAGTCCGCCATCGCGCCCAGCTCGGCCAGCTGCTTGCCGGCCAGCCCCACGGTGACCGCGCCGACCGGGCGGACGTCGACGTAGCCGGCCTGCTGGCCGAGCCGCCAGACCTGCTCGACCACGCCGGCGGTATCGGCCACCGGCTCGGTGTTGGCCATCGCGTGCACCGCGGTGTAGCCGCCGAGGGCGGCCGCGCGGGTGCCGGTCTCCACCGTCTCGGCGTCTTCCCGGCCCGGCTCGCGCAGGTGCGTGTGCAGGTCGACCAGGCCGGGCAGGGCAACCAGGCCGCCCGCGTCGAGCACGGTCGCCCCGACCGCGGTCAGGCCAGGGCCGACGGCGGCGATGATGCCGTCGTTGATGTGAATGTCGGCTGCCTCGCCGCCGGTAATCGAGGCGCCCTTGATGAGCCACTGCTCGCTCATAGTGTCTCCTCCGCAGCGCCGCCGAGCATGAAATGTGTGCTCATGCTGCGCCTTCCGCCGCGCCGCCGAGCATGAGATAGAGGACGGCCATCCGGACCGTCACGCCGTTGGCCACCTGGGCGACGATCGTGGACCTGGGCGAGTCGGCGACCTCGGCCGCGATCTCCACGCCCCGGTTCATCGGGCCCGGGTGCATGACGATGGCGTGCTCGGGCAGCAGCGCCATCCGGCCGGTGTCGAGGCCGTAGCGGCGGCGGTACTCGCGGACGGTCGGGAAGAACGCGGCCGACATCCGCTCCTGCTGCACCCGGAGCATCATCGCCACGTCGGTCTTGCGCAGCTCGGCGTCGAAGTCGTAGCTGGCCTTGCACGGCCAGGTCTCGATCGCCCACGGCATCAGGGTGGGCGGGGCGACCACCGTCACCTCGGCCCCGAGGGTGTCGAGCAGCAGCACGTTGGAGCGGGCGACCCGGGAGTGCAGGATGTCGCCCACGATCGTCACCCGGACCCCGTCCAGGCCCTTGCCGCGCTGGTCGGGGCCGACCAGCCGCTGCCGGATGGTGAACGCGTCGAGCAGCGCCTGGGTGGGGTGCTCGTGCGTCCCGTCGCCCGCGTTGATCACCCGGCCGCTGGTCCAGTCGGCCAGCCGCCGGGGCGCGCCCGAGGCGGGGTGCCTGACCACGATCGCGTCGGAGCCCATCGCCTCCAGGGTCAGCGCGGTGTCCTTGAGCGACTCGCCCTTGGCGACGCTCGACCCCTTGGCGGAGAAGTTGATCACATCGGCCGACAGGCGCTTGGCGGCCGCCTCGAACGAGGCCCTGGTCCTGGTCGAGTCCTCGTAGAAGAGGTTGACGACGGTCCGGCCGCGCAGCGTCGGCAGCTTCTTGATCGGCCGCCCGGCGACGCTGGCGAGCTCGGCGGCGGTGTCCAGGATCAGCACCGCGTCCTCGCGGCTGAGGTCGCCGGCCGAGATCAGGTGCTTGTTCACTGGTCGCTCTCCCCGAGTAGCACCGAGTCTCCGCCGTCGCTCTCCGACAGCAGCACCCGCACCGCCTCGCGGTGCGCGGTCGGCAGGTTCTTGCCGACGTAGTCGGCGCGGATCGGCAGTTCGCGGTGGCCTCGGTCGACCAGCACCGCGAGCTGGACCGAGCGCGGCCGGCCGAGGTCGTTGAGCGCGTCCAGGGCGGCGCGGACGGTCCGGCCGGAGAAGAGCACGTCGTCGACGAGGACGACGGTCTTGCCGTCCACCCCGTCTGGCGGCACCTCGGTCCGCTGCAGCGCCCGGGCCGGGCGCAGCCGCAGGTCGTCGCGGTGCATGGTGACGTCGAGGGAGCCCACCGGCGCGGGCGCGCCCTCGAACTCGCCGATCCGGGCGGCCAGGCGGCGGGCGAGGTAGACGCCGCGGGTGGGGATGCCGAGCAGCACGATCCCCTCGCCGCCGTGCGTCCGCTCCAGGATCTCGTGCGCGATACGGCTCAAAGCGCGACGGATCTCTTCCGGAGTGAGCACCGCCTTCCAGCCCTGCTGGTCCGGGCTCGGATGATCCGGGCGGTCGAGCTTGCCGGGGCCGCTATCGCCCGGCGCGTGATCTGGTTCAGGTCGCATTGCGCACACCAGTCACGACCTCCTTCCCCGTCTCACGGGACGGTCCATTAAAGGATGCCTACATCGACCACCGTACCAGCAGGTATGTGCCGGCCACCCAAACCCAGGCGTCGCCGCCGCACTATTAGCCACACAACGAACACGAAAGGTCACTACACTGTGGTTGCCCCGCCCCACGGAGCGTCCCCGAGCGTTACTTCGCTTCCCCTCCGCCACGCCGAGCGACCGATTCGCCCCCATGCGAGCACCGGGGCCGGCCCCGGATGGGGAGCATGAAAGCTGTGATTTACGTCACATTGGACATACGGGTTCATAACGTTTCGAGAGCGCCAGAGGTCCCCGCTTTGCCCGCTCTGCACACGGGAATGCCGATTACAGCGGGGGTTGTCGCGTTCCGGCGCCGGGTAGGTAGCGATAGGAAAGGGAGATGCCGGTTACTAGACGAGTTCAACCAGTTTTTGCCATTCGGCTTGACCTTGTCGCTCTCGCCGCCTACCGTCACTGTGCGTAACCGTTACCGTAAGCGACGACTGGCCGGGAAACCGAGGAAAAATGCCATCTGAGTACGCCAAGACCCTGGGCGCGCGACTGCGCGCCATCCGCACGCAGCAGGGGCTCTCACTACACGGTGTTGAAGAGAAGTCCCGCGGCCGGTGGAAGGCCGTCGTCGTGGGCTCCTACGAGCGCGGCGACCGCTCCGTCACCGTCCAGAAGCTGGCCGAGTTGGCCGAGTTCTACGGGGTCCCCGTGTCCGAGCTGCTGCCGGGCGACGCGGCCCCCACCCCGATCGCGAGCGCTCCCAAGCTCGTGATCGACCTTGAGCGGATGAACCAGCTGCCCAAGGAGAAGGTCGGCCCGCTGGCCCGCTACGTCGCCACCATCCAGGCGCAGCGCGGCGACTACAACGGCCGGGTGCTGTCGGTGCGGCATGAGGACCTGCGCTCGCTCGCGGTCATCTACGACAAGTCGCCCGCCGACCTGACCGAGGAGCTCATCAGCTGGGGCGTGCTCGACGCGGACGCCCGGAGCAACTCCATCGAGTCCTTCTAGGCTCGAGCGGTCTGCCGCCCACCTGGCGTAACCCGGCTTTCGCCGGGTGGGCGGTTCGGCCTGCGAATTTAGGCAAATTGACGGCTTCCCGTCTTCGCGGCGGGCTCCCTTGCAGCGCAGCGCTGATTGTGCGAAATCAGCTCACCGATCGCAGCGGCAGCACCGGCTCGGTCTCGACCCCGAGCGCTCGCTCCGCCACCGTCAGAAACGTACTCGCGTCCCGCAGCAGGTCATCGGCCTCCTGCGGGGAGGCCGCCCTCGGCAGTCCGGCCTCGGCGGCGGCCCGCTTGGCCGCGCCGGCCGCGAAGAACGCCGCCCACTCGGCCAGCGCCGGCTCGACCTGCGGCAGCAGCTCCCAGACGGACCTCGGCCGACGGCGCCGCGCGCCGCTGCCGGGCTCGCCCCTGGCCGCCACGATCGCCGCGGCCGCGCGCAGCGCCGCCAGGTGCGCGCAGATGTAGCGAGTTCCTGGATCGCCCTCGGCTTCCGCCTCGGCCAGGCCGTGCCGCGCGGTGCGCAGCAGGCTCAGCGCCGCCGACGGCACCCGGCTCGGCAGCGGCACGGCCTCGAACAGGCCAGTGTTGTCTGGCACGCGGTTGCGCGCCCCCGCGGTCGTGATCTCGCTGATCATGGTCATCACTCCTTCAGGTGATGCTGTGTTGTCCGCACTCGCCGGCTCGCCGTTCGCGCGGAGAGGAGGCCGGCCGGGCGAAGCGCTTCCCCACGCTCCGCCCGGCCGGCACCGGCCGCCAGGGGTCGCGGCGGCCGGAGCCTGTCCCCATCATTCGAACACAGTTACATTCGAACACAGGTTCGCGGAAAAGTCCAGTTCATTTGCTTACGAGTTCGAAGCTACGCCGTGGGTCTGACATTCCAGGGCCGGCGCTTTCGAGGACGGTAGTCGCTGGCGGCCCTTGGCGGCGTCGGCGGCGGCTTCATCCGCTCCCGGCCGGGCAAGGCCGGCCAGCTGACCCTCACCGCCACGCACCCCACGCTGGGAGAAGCGAGCGTCGGGCTGACAGTCGCCCCGGTCCGTTCGGAAACATTCATTTGAATTTCGCTCCGGTTCTCGAGCAAAGTTAAAATCGTTATATCGAACGGACCGGTGTTCCCCCCCGCACCCTCCGCCATCTGCCCACCTCACCTAAGCTTTCGCAGATGAGGGTCAGCTACAGCGAGCTTGGGCCCCCGGAATTCCGGGCCGCCATCGGCGAGCTTGTCGGCGTCTACGCTGCCGCGATGAATCCCCCCGAGCGGTTGATCGGCGGGCGCGAGGCGATCATGGACCGGCACGCGGCCAGCCCCGGCTTCCGCTGCCTGACCGCGGTCGACGACGGGGTGCTGGCCGGCTTCTGCTACGGGTTCCACGGGGTGAGCGGGCAGTGGTGGCACGACATGGTGGCCAGCGCGCTCGCGTCGCGATCGGGGGCGGGCTACCCCGCCTCTGCGCCGGGGTGCCCCGAGGCGACGGGGTGGCTCGAGGACTCCTTCGAGATCGCCGAGCTGCACGTGCTGCCGCCCTACCAGGGCGCGGGGATCGGCCGGACGCTGCTGCTGTCGGTCACCGACGACCGCCGCGAGCGGACCGCGGTGCTCTCCACCGCCGACGCGCAGACCCCCGCCAGGCGGCTCTACCGGGGGGTCGGGTTCACCGACCTGCTGACCGGCTTCCGCTTCTCCGGCAGCGAGCCCCCCTACGCGGTGATGGGGGCCCTGCTGCCGCTCAAGGTGGCCAGGCCAAGCGAGACGTAGAGCTCGATGGTCGCGCGGGCGTTGTTGAGCGTGCAGAAGTGCAGGCCGGGCACCCCCTCGGCGAGCAGCCGCTCGCACAGCGCGGTGGCGTAGCCGACGCCGATCTCGCGCGCCGCCGCCGCGTCGCCCGCGTCGGTGGCGGCCCGGAGCTGGTCGAGCAGGCCGACCGGGACCTTGCACCCGCTGAGCTCGACCATCCGGTCGAGGATGCGCGGGCTGGTGGCCGGCATGATCCCGGCGATGATCGGCACGTCGCAGCCGAGCGCGCTCACCCGGTCCCGCATCCGCAGGTAGTCCTCGGCCTGGAAGAAGATCTGGGTGATCGCGAATTCGGCCCCGGCCCGGCACTTCTCGACGAAGTAGCGGGCGTCGGCGTCGGCGTCGAGCGAGCGCGGGTGCAGTTCGGGGAACGCGGCCACCCCGACGCAGAAGTCACCCGAGGCCTTCAGCAGCTCCACCAGCTGGACCGCGTGCTCGAGGCCGTCCGGGTGCCGGACCCAGTCCGCGTTCGGGTCGCCCGGCGGGTCGCCCCGCAGCGCCAGCATGTTGCGCACGCCCACGCCGGCGTAGGAGCCGATCACGTGCCGCAGCTCCTGGACCGAGTGGTTGACCGCGGTAAGGTGGGCGACCGGGTCGAGCGAGGTCTGCTCGGCGATCGCGCCGGTGATCGCGACGGTGGTCTCCCTGGTCGAGCCGCCGGCCCCGTAGGTCACCGAGACGAACGTCGGCTTGAGCGACTCGAGCTGGCGGATCGCCTGCCAGAGCTGGCGCTCGGCCTTCTCGCTCCTGGGCGGGCTGAACTCGAACGAGAACGAGCGGCCGGTCTTGAGCACGTCGGCGACGCTGGGCGCGGCCCGGCGGCTAAGCCTCTGTGTCGCGTGCGACGGCTGAGGCCGTCTCGGCTGTCTCGGTCTCGGCGGCATGTGGGCAAGCATAACTCACGACTTGGTTTTCTGTGCTGCCACCACAAGGAGATTTCGGGCATGCAGAGAAGGCGGCCCGCTCGCACGGGCCGCCTTCCTGCCTTGGCTGGGAGCCTAGAAGACTAGAACGCTAGGGCCTGCGCGCGGCGGTTGACCTCGGTGCCGCGGTGGGCGCAGAGCGCGTCGATGGGGGTGCCGGGGAGGGTCGCGTCGGCGGTGAAAAGCCAGCGCAGGGCCTCTTCGTCGGCGAAACCGCAGTCGAGCAGGACCGTGAGCGTGCCGCTCAGGCCCTTGACGATCTGGTCGCCTTGGAGGAAGGCCGCCGGGACGGCGCGGTCGCCGCTCGGCCGTATGACGGCGAGCAGCTTGCGGTCGCGCAGCAGTTGCTTGATGCGACTGACGGGCAGGTCAAGCCGGGTGGCCACCTCGGGGAGTGACAGCCATTCGGCGACAAGAGCGTCGGCTGAGGGTTCTATCTGTGCCACGTGTCCAATGTCCCACATCAGGGCCGGTTTGAAACAACCGACATTCCACCACAATAGGGGATCTTTCCCCTGGTCGGCTCGAATTTTATTGGGCCAGCCACGCGGTCGCGCGCTCCCGGAGCCAGTCCGCGGCGGCCGCCAGGCCGTCGGCCTGGACGCTGAACAGCACCTGCCGCCCGGCCCGCCGCCGGCTGACCAGGGCGCACTCCTCGAGCACGGCCAGGTGCTGGGCGACCGCCTGGCGGGAGACCGGCAGCCGGGCCGCGAGCGCCCCGGCGGACACGCCCGGGGTGCCGGCCAGCAGCTCGAGCAGCTCGCGACGGCGCGGGTCGGCGAGCGCGGCGAACACCCGGCCCGGGTCGGTCATCGTCCTTGCTCGGCCCGGATGCCTTGCTCGGCCCTGATGCCTTGCTCGGCCCTGATGCCTTGCTCGGCCCGGATCCGCAGACCGGCGAGCTCGTACTGCCAGCCGCCAGCGTTCCCCTTCCACGCGTCCTCGCGCAGCGCGTCCGACAGGCCGAGGGAGGCGAAGCCGCTCTCCACCACGGTCACGCCGACCTCGTCGCCGACCGGCCGCAGGTAGAACTCGACCAGGGTCGCGTTGCCGGGCACGGGGGCGGCGCCGCCGAACGCGCTCGCCCAGCGGAACGACGCGTAGCCCTGCGGCTCAAGCCGGATGACATCGATCACGTAGGGCCTGCTGTCGCCGCCGTACTCGATCGACAGCCGGGCCGGGTTGCGGGCGGGCTCGGCGGTGCTGCCGGGCAGCCACCAGCCCGGCCGGGTGACGAGCTGCCATACCTTGTCCTGAGTGGACCGGATGGTGATCCGCTGTTCGATACGGTCTTCCATGTCAACGCCCTCCCTCAAGCACCGCGCTCTGCCTGCGGAGTCTTACATATCACCGTAATAGGTGCAACTCGACGCTTGCAGATATGTACCCGCTGCGGTCAAGATGAGACAAAGTGATGAATAGGGCGAAGCCCGTCGGCGGCGGGCCGTAAAATCGGCGGTGATGGAATCTGCGTCCGCGGACATGCTCACGGGGCGGATGCTCGACCGGCGCTACCACGTCCGCTCCCGCATCGCGCACGGCGGCATGGCCACCGTCTACCTCGCCACCGACACCCGGCTCGACCGGGAGGTGGCGCTTAAAGTCATGCACGCCGACCTGGCCCGCGACGCCGAGTTCGTGGCCCGGTTCATCGGCGAGGCGAAGTCAGTGGCGCAGCTCTCGCATCAGAACATCGTCGCGGTCTTCGATCAGGGGGCCGACGGGGAGTACCTGTTCCTGGCGATGGAGTACGTGCCCGGGAGGACGCTGCGATCGCTGATGCGCGAGCGCGGCTGGTTCAGCTGGCAGGACGCGCTGGGGATCATGGACCCCATCCTGGCCGGGCTGGCGGCCGCGCACCAGGCCGGGATCGTGCACCGGGACGTCAAGCCGGAGAACGTGCTCATCACGCCCGACGGGCGGGTCAAGGTGGTGGACTTCGGTCTCGCCCGGGCCTCGGCCGCCGTCGGCAACACGCGGGCCGGGCAGATCATCGGGTCCGTCGCCTACATCGCGCCCGAGCAGGTCACCGGGGCGGTGACCGACGCCAGGACCGACGTCTACTCGGCCGGCGTGCTGCTGTTCGAGATGCTCACCGGGCGGCAGCCGTACACCGGCGAAACCCCCCTGGCGGTGGCGTACGCGCACGTCAACTCCGACGTTCCCGCCGTCGGCTCGGTAGTCGGCGGGGTCATCCCGGCCGTCGACCAGCTGGTCGGCGCGGCCACCAGCAGGGACCCGCAGTGGCGGCCGGCCAACGCGGACGTGTTCTGGCGGGCGGTGCGGTCGCTGCGCGGCCTTTCCGGGCAGGGCGACTCGGTCAGCGGGGCGTGGACGGCGTCTCCTGGCGCGGCTGGCACTGCCGCGGGCGCGGCGGCGGCCGGGGTGGTCGGGTACGGCGGCGGCGACGCCTTCGAGGGCGGGTTCGCCGGCGGCCATGGCGGCGGCTATCCCTACGGGGGCGGCGCGGCTGCCGGGGCCTCCGGGGCGGGCACGCTGGAGGCGGCGGGCGCCGCGTCGTCCACGACGATGTTCGCCGGCGGCGGGGCCGGGTACGGCGGCGGGGGCGGCCATGGCGGCGGTCCTGGGTACGGCGGCGGTGAGTACGCGGCGACGGGGCTGTACGACGCCAGCTCCTACCTCGGCCAGACCGAGGCGGGCGGCCCGGACGAGCCCGGCGGGCGGGAGCCGTTCCTGCAGCGGTGGCTGTTCAGCAGGCGGCTGGCGTACCTGGCGGTCGCCCTGGTGGCCGTGATCGGGCTCGGCGGCGGCGGCTGGTGGCTGACGTCCGGCCGGTACACGACCGTGCCGTCGGTGGACCGGACATCGGTCACGGCGGCCGAGCAGGAGCTGCGGCAGGCCGGGTTCAACGTGAGCATCGGAACCCGCGAGATCGACAACGACGTCGCCAAGAACGACGTCATCAGCACGTCGCCCTCGGGCCGGGCGCTGCCCGGCGCGACGATCGTGCTGACCGTCTCGCTCGGCCCGCACATGATCAACGTGCCGTCGGTCGCCGGGAAGTCGCTGTCGCAGGCCGAGGCGGCGCTGCGCGCGGCCGGCCTGACCGTGAGCTCGACGACCAAGCCGGTCGGCGTCAACGGGACCGTGGTGCTGAACTCGGTCGCGGGCACGGTGCCGCCTGCCAACACATCGTGGCCGCAGAACCAGCCCGTCACCATCGAGGTGGTGGCCGGCCTGGCGCTGCCGAACCTGGTCGGCCAGGACATCAACGCGATCGAGCAGTGGGCGGGCGGCAACAACATCCACCTGCAGCCGACCAACGTACAGAGCAACCAGCCGCAGGGCATCATCGTGGCCCAGTCCGACGCCCCCGGCACGCCGGTCCCGCCCGGGTCGACCGTCGCCGTCTCGGTCTCGGAGGGGCCGCCGGAGGTGCAGATCCCCGGCGACCTGATCGGCATGCACTTCCAGCAGGTGCAGCAGACGCTCACGCAGCTCGGCTTCAAGGTGGTCGGCCAGCAGCAGAGCGGCTTCGGCCAGAAGGTCACCAGCATCACCCCGTCGGGCCAGGCCCCGGCCGGCAGCACGATCACCGTGACCTACGGCGGACTCGCCGGGTTCTTCTAGCCCCTCCATGGGACTGATCGGGGCGCACGCGACCGTGACCGGCGGGCTCGCCACGGGCGGGCTCGGGTATGCGGCCGAGGTCGGGGCCGAGGTCATCCAGGTGTTCGTGTCCAACCCGCGCGGCTGGGCGACCGGGCCGGGCGACGCCGGGCAGGACCGGTTGCTGCGCGACTGCGGCCTGCCCGTCTTCATCCACGCGCCGTACCTGATCAACCTGGGCTCGGGCGATCCGGCGGTGGCGTCGAAGTCGGCTTCCGCGATCGCGCACGCGTTGCAGCGGGGCGGGGAGATCGGGGCGCGCGGCGTGGTGGTGCACGCCGGGTCGGCCGTGGGCTGGGCGGACCGGGAGCAGGCGCTGCGGCAGCTGGGCTCGATCGTGCTGCCATTGCTCGACAAGCTCGGCGACGACGATCCCGACCTGCTCTTCGAGCCGATGGCGGGGCAGGGCCAGATGCTCTGCGCGCAGGCCGGCGACCTGGAGCAGTACCTGGCCGCGGTCGAGAACCACCCTCGGGCCGGCGTGTGCCTGGACACCTGCCACCTGTTCGCCGCCGGCCACGACCTGACCGCCGTCGGCGGGGTGGCCGCGATGCTGGGCGAGCTCGTCGCGGCGGCCGGGCCCGGCCGGGTGGGCCTCGTGCACGCCAACGACTCGCTGCTTGGGTGCGGGTCGAAGCGGGACCGGCACGAGGCGCTCGGGGCCGGCCAGATCGGCACCGAGCCGTTCCGCGAGCTCCTGGCGGCGCTCGGCGATGTCCCCTTCGTCGTAGAAACTCCCGGCGGTAAGGCGGGTCACGCGCGTGACATCGCTACGCTGAAGGGATTGCGCGCGGCATAGACGCCGCCAGGCGCGTGGAGGGGCGGGTCAGATGGTTGTCGTGATGGCCGCGGACGCGAGCGTCGCCGAGATCGACCACGTGGTGAGCGTGGTGCAGGAGGCCGGCGGCGAGGCGTTCGTCAGCCGGGGCGGGGCGGCGGCGATCATCGGGCTCTCCGGCGACCTGGAGCGGTTCCTGGCGACGCTGAACCTGGCCGCGCTGCCGGGCGTGGCCGACGTGGTGCGGACGTCAGCCCCGTACAAGCTGGTCAGCCGGGAGCACCGGCGCAGGCGCTCGGTCGTCCGGGTGGCGGGGGTGCCGATCGGGCCCGACACGCTGACCGTCATCGCCGGGCCGTGCGCGGTCGAGACACCCGAGCAGACGCTGGCGGCCGCCCGGATGGCGCGCGCGGGAGGCGCGTCGCTGCTGCGCGGCGGCGCGTTCAAGCCGCGTTCTTCGCCGTACGCGTTCCAGGGACTCGGCGAGGCGGGCCTGAAGATCCTGGCCGACGTGCGGGCCGAGGTCGGGCTGCCGATCGTGACCGAGGTGATCGACGCGCGCGACGTCGACCTGGTCGCCTCCTACGCCGACATGCTCCAGGTGGGGACGCGCAACATGCAGAACTTCCCGCTGCTGCAGGCGGTCGGCGCGGCCGGCAAGCCGGTCATGCTCAAGCGGGGCATGTCCGCCACCATCGAGGAGTGGCTGATGGCGGCCGAGTACATCGCGCAGCGCGGCAACCTCGACATCGTGCTGTGCGAGCGCGGCATCCGCACGTTCGAGAAGGCCACCAGGAACACGCTGGATATCTCGGCCGTGCCGGTCGCGCAGCGGCTTTCGCACCTGCCGGTGATCGTGGACCCGTCGCACTCCGGCGGCCGCCGGGACCTGGTGCTGCCGCTGTCGCGGGCGGCGATCGCGGTCGGCGCGGACGGCATCATCGTCGACGTCCACCCGCACCCGGAGTCCGCGCTGTGCGACGGCGCGCAGGCGCTCATCGAATCGGACCTGCGGGAGCTCGCCAGCATCGCGACCCACCTGTCCCCGCTGGTCGGCCGCACCCTGACCCCGGCCCCCGCCCTGGCGCCGCACGCCTAGCGGAGATCCATGGCCGTTCCGCCCTGCTGGGGTCGGAAGCGCCATTTATCTGCCTGTCGCACGGGCGGAGGCGTTTGCCGCGTTTCTGTGCCGCGTTTCTTTGCCGCGTTTCTTGCTGTTATCTTGATGCGCTAGATCGTCTGGCGGAGATCCATGGCGTTACCGGTGCCAAGACCCCGGAACGGCCATGGATCTCTTCGGCGCGGGGCCCTTTTGCTACTCGGGGCGGTACTCCTGGGCGGTTTGGGCGAGCTGCTCGGCGAGTTCGGCGGCGTCGAGGCGGATCTCGATGCGGCGCAGGTCGTCGATCTTGGCCCTGGTCTCCACCCGGCGCGGGGTCAGCAGCGTGCAGCAGTCCTGGTCGGGGAGCTCGGAGATGGCGAGCGTGTCCAGGCGGCGCGCCTCGGCCATGATCTCGGTCTTGTCCCAGCCGAGGAGCGGGCGCAGGATCGGCAGCTTGACCGCGTCGTCGAGGGCGGTGATGTTGGTCAGGGTCTGGCTGGAGACCTGCCCGAGGGAATCGCCGGTCACCAGGGCGCTGGCGTGCATGCGGGCGGCGAGCGCCTCGGCGGTCTTGAGCATCAGCCGCCGCTGGGCCATCACCTGGAGGCGGCCGGCCCCCGTGGTCGCCAGCGCCTGCTGGGCCTTACCGAACGGGACGACGTAGAGGTGGGACTGGCCCTGGAACCGGTCCAGGCCGCGGACCAGGGCATACGCCTTGTAGATGGATTCCGGGCCGGTCAGCGGCATCCCCGAGAAGTGCAGGAACGTGCAGCGCAGGCCGCGGCGCATCATCCGGTAGGCGGCGACGGGCGAGTCGATTCCGCCTGACATCAGCACGACCGCCCGGCCGCTCATCCCGACCGGCAGCCCGCCCTGCCCCGGCTGGCCGCCGGTGAACACGAACACCTCGCGGGCGTCGACCTCGACGAAGATCTCCGTGTCCGGGTGCTTGAGGCTGACCTTCAGCCCGTGGGCGGCGTTCACCCGGTCCCCGATGAGGACGTTGAGCTGCTCGGAGGTGATGGGGAAGCGCTTGTCACGGCGGCGCGCCCGGACCGCGAACGTCCCGCTGGCCGGGCTCGTCAGCGCGATCGCGGCGGCGGTTGCGGCCTCCGGCGTCTTGTCCACCCGCAGCGCCCGGCAGACCCGGGCGATGCCAGGAACGTCGGCCGCCCGCGCGGCGACCCGGTCCATCGCCTCCGCGTGCTCGGCCGCCGTCATGCGCTCGGCCGCCTGGCCCTCGCCGTGGGCCGCCCGCAGGACGAGCACCCCCTCGCGCACCGTGAGTTCCACCGGCACGCCGGTGGTCCGGACCGCGGCGCGGACGTTTGCCTGCTGCATCCGCACGAAGTGCTGGCGGTTCTTCCCCTTGAGGAAGATCTCGCCCAGTTTGAGGAGGACGCACGGCTCGCCGACGGTTCGGTTGATTGCTACGGGGGCCGTCACCGGATCGGTCATGGACATCCCTCCAGTCTGCCAGCTCTGCGGCCCTGCCGGGTCCCTCGCGGCGTGCCGTCGGCGTTACTGCCGGCGGCGGCCGGGAGCAGAGGTCGACGCCGGACGTTTGGGGATAAAGCGCTCATTGTTGCCCTCTCGCGGGAGAGCCGCGTACCGTGAGACGATATCTCCCCGCCCGCCGATCCCCGAGGGAGAAACCCCATGTTCGAGCGGTTCACCGAGCCCTCGCGGCGCGTCGTGGTCCTGGCCCAGGAAGAGGCCAGGATGCTTGACCACAACTACATCGGGACCGAGCACCTCCTGCTCGGGCTGATCCACGAGGGCGACGGCGTCGCGGCGCGCGCCATCGCGGCGCTCGGGCTCACCCTGGACGCGGCTCGCGACCAGGTCAGGGACATCATCGGCCTGGGGCAGCAGACGCCGACGGGGCACATCCCGTTCACCCCGCGGGCGAAGAATGTTCTCGAGCTGTCGCTGCGCGAAGCGCTCGCCCTGAAGAAGGACTACATCGGCACCGAGCACATCCTGCTCGGCCTCATCCGCGAGGGTGACGGGGTGGGGGCGCAGATCCTGGAACGGGTTGCCCCCGCCGCGGCCGTCAGGGAGAAGGTGCTCCTGGTCGCCGCCGAGTCAAACGAGCCGGGGCAAGACGAGCAGCTGGCGGTGGAGTGGCTGGCGGGCGGGCCGCAGGCAGGCGGCCCCGGCCTCCGGCTGCCGCCCCGGGCCGTCGTCAGCGTCCGGGCGCAGGTGTTCAGCGAGTTCCGGGAGACGCTGGCGTCGATCGGCGGGACGCTGGAGGCGCTCGAACGGCGGTTGACCGGGATCGAGCGTCAGCTCGGCATTACCCCGGAAGCGTCAGAGGCTGCCCAGGGACCGGACCGAACGGGTGAAGCCCCGGAGGACGAGAAGCCGGAGGAATCTGCGGAGTAAGGGGCCCCGCACAAAAGAAATTGCTGGTTCGAGGGGTGGCCACGTAACGTGGAGGCTCCCAGCCGACGTAGAACGGACTTTGTCATGTCGTGGCGTGCGCCTGCTCGCCGGTACCCGGTGCTCGCCATCCGCGACTTCCGCATCCTGCTCATCGACCGGCTGCTGGCGCCGTTCTCCAACGGGTTCTCGATGGTCGGCGTCTCGTTCGCGGTGCTCAACCTCACCGGATCGACGGCCGACCTCTCCTACGTGCTGGCCGCGCAGGTCGCCCCGATGCTGGTGTTCACCCTGGTCAGCGGGGTGTTCGCGGACCGGCTGCGGCCGCAGTGGGTGATCATCGCCGGGAACGTCGCCGTCATCGCGGGCGAGGGCGCGTTCGGCCTGCTGGTGCTGACCGGTCATCCGGCCCTGTGGACGATGATCTGCCTGGAGGCGCTCAACGGGATCGGCGCCGCCATGTTCTACCCCGCCTCGCAGGCGCTGCTGCCGCAGATCGTGCCGGACGCGCTGCTGCAAGAGGGCAGCTCGATCAGCAGGCTGGCGATGAACACCGGGCAGATGACCGGCGCGGCGTCAGCCGGCCTGGTGGTCGCGGTGCTCGGCCCGGGGTGGGCGCTGACCTTGTGCGCGGTCGGTATGACGGGCACGATCCCGCTGCTGCTGTCCCTCGGGGGCGGGAGGGACGGGCAAGAAGGGAGCAAGACCCTGCGGTTCGCCGCAGCCAAGGGCGCGGGGATGGTCACGGAACTGCGCGAGGGGTGGACCGAGTTCCGCAGCCATACCTGGCTGTGGGCCACCGTGATCCAGTACGCCCTGGTCATGATGGCTTTTAACGGCGCCTTCCTGGTGCTCGGCCCGGTCGTGGCCAGAACCCACCTGGGCGGGCCGGCCGCCTGGGGGGCGATCACCGCCGCCGACGCGCTCGGCCTGGTGGCCGGCGGCCTGGTGTCGCTGCGCTACACACCGCGCAAGCCGATGCTGTTCGTGGTCGGATCCGGGGCCGCGATCGCCCTCACGCCGCTCGCGCTCGCGCTGGTCCTGCCGCTGGCGGTGATCTGCCTGTGCGCGTTCGCCCTGGGGACCCTGATCGAGGTGATGATGGTGCAGTGGACGGTGCAGATGGCCACCCGCATCCCCTCCGACAAGCTGGCGCGGGTCTCGTCCTACGACGCGCTCGGGTCGATGTCGGCGATGCCGCTCGGCGCCCTGCTGGCCGGTCCGCTGGCGGCCGCCATCGGCGTGTCCACCACGCAGTTCGCCGCGGCGGCGGTGATCGTCGTCGCCTCGCTGCTGACGCTGATCCCGCGTGAGATCTGGACGATCCGGGCCGATGACGTACTGGGCACCGGCAGCGAGCGCGGCGGCGCCGGGCTCGACGTCACCGGGCTCGACGACGCCGGTCTCGGCGACCCTGAGCTCGACCATCCCGGGCTCGGCGATTCGAACGCGACAGACCTCGCCGATCAGGTCAGGTAACACCGATCTAACGAACGGATTACCGATCTGACGAGGGGCTTCCTGTCGTCGGCCGGAATGTCGGACCCCCGGCGTAGCGTGTCTGGCATGAACCTTCCCAAGCGCCATTCCGCTCGCAGGAACCGCACCGAATGCCCCGAGCACGTGAAGGACGCCGCCGGGCCTGATCCCGGCGAGCTGGACCATCTGAACTGGGTCGCCGCCACGGTGGGCGAGTACGGCTGGGCGGTCTCCGGCAGCAGGGCCGACCGCAAGGCGCCGCCGTGGGCGTACAGCATCGGCATGTGGCTGACGTGCCAGGTGCCGGAGCTGATCCTGTGCGGCCTCCCGGTCGAGGGGGCCGCGTCGATCATCAACGCGGTCGGCGCGCGGGCGGCCGACAGCGTGGACATCACCCCGGAGACGGTGCTCGACGACGTGTGCGCGACGCCGCTTGCCTTCCGCCCGGTCGACCTCAGCTGGCGCAAGTCCCGGCTGCTGACGGTCTCCGACTCCTTTTACGGCATGGTCAGGGTGCCGTACCTCCAGGTCGTGTGGTCGGACGCGGCCAGCCGGTTTCCCTGGGAGCGCGGGTTCCAGCGCGGCTTCGCGCGCACGCAGCCGATGCTCTGGCTTCCCCGCGACGACAACCCCCCCTCCCCCTGGACGCGGTTGGAGCAGCCGCGCTGAGGGTCCTCCGTACGGTTAAGGAGCCGTGCAAAGATGATGCCTGTGAGCAGTCCGGGATGGTTCAACGATATTCCTGAGTCCATGACCGAGGCGGAGTACCGCGATCTGTCGTAGGAGATCTCACGCACCATCGAGATCGTGCACGGACACGTGATCAAGTGCGAGTCGCCAGTTCCTCGGCGCAACCGGATCGCCCGGCGACTTTCGTTCGCGCTTGAGGCGGCCCGCTCCCCTGTCGGCCCGTGCCTGACGGTCGAAACGGACGTCGATGTCGTGCTGTGGCGCGTTCCCCGATTCACCTTCCGCCGCCCGGACGTGGCCGTTTACCGGTGCATTGACGATCCCGCGAGAAAACCCAGCGCCCAAGAGACGATCCTCGTCGTCGAGGTGACCTCGCCTGCTACCGCCAGGGAGGACCTGGTGGACAAGCGCGCCCCGTATGCGACCGCCGGAATTCCCCTTTATCTGGTCGTGGTGCTCGACGAGAAATACGACATCTGGGAGATCCGCGAGTTCCACCTCGACGCTGCGGCCGACGCGTATCGTCTGCATGCCGTCCACCGCTCCGTTCTCGAGCTGGAACAGCCTGTCCGGCTGAGCCTCCCCATAGCTGACTTGATAACCGCCTGACCGTTCCCGCAGAGCCGGCTAGTCCTCGGGTTCTGTGAAGGACTCGCGGAGGATTCGGGCGCGCTGGGTGAGAGCGTCGAGTTCGGTGATGCCGTGCTCGTCGGCGGCGGTGCGGGCGAGCATGTCGAGGTGCGCGCCGGTGAGCTCGACGACGGCGGCGTGCTGACGCCAGTCGCGGTAGGCGGCGTCGGCCCGGCTGATCTCGGCCGCGTAGCGTTCGAGGGCGGTCACCCGGTTGGCGATGCTCTGGTCGGCCGCCCGCGCCGCCTGACGGTGGTCGTCGAGCAGCTTCGCCGCGGGCGAGTGCGGGCTCGGCTCGGCCAGGCGCGACCGTAGCGCGCGGAGCCGGGCCTGCTCACGTACCGCGAGCGCGATCTGCCACTCCTGCTCGGCCAGGAGCGTGCTGGTGGCCGGCTCGTCGATCAGGTCGGCCCGGACGATCTCGGCCGAGTTAATCGTGTCGACTGCGTCTTGCGCTCGGAGCAGCAGAACCCGGGCACGGGGGTCGAGGTCGGCATGGGTGAGATAGCGGCCGCGGTAGATCCGGGCGGCGCGGGCGGCCTCGGCCTCGACGCGAACCTCGCCGAAGCGGGCGATCCGGGTGCCGAAAACGACTGCGGTCACCGCCACGATCAGCTCGGCCAGCAGCAGCCCGTACCGCCCGGCGGCCGACTGCCAGCCCACCGGCTGCTGGAAGACGAGCACGCCGACCGCCCACGGGGTCGAGCCCACGACCGCGACGAACAAGGCGGTGCTCAAGCCGGTGACCGCGTTGGTCACCGTCGTTTCGCGCCTCTCCCCCCGCGCGGGAAGAAGGCCGGGGCGGCTGCGGGGGGCGCCGGGCGCCAGCAGGTCGCCTCGCGCCCTCAGCAGGTCGCGCGCAACACGAGGGATCGCGGGATCGAGGGCGGGCCGCCGCAGCGTGGCATCCGGCCACGCGTTGCTGTCCTCGCGGCGGGCCGCCTCGCCGTCCCTGGGGTCGTGCTCCACTGGCTCATCGCCCATCGGAGGCTCCCGTCGGGAAAGCACTGGCTTCAGGCAAACACTCGGACGTCCCCTCAGGCTAACTCCGCGCTCCCTCGTGCGCACCGTCCGGCCCGCTTTATGAGTGTCGGCATGATCGTGTGCCGTTTGGTCACCGGCTGCGGCCTTAAATCCGTCATCGTGTGCCGGACAGGTCGCGGGGCACCCCCAACGGAACACGCTCCGCTGTTGGGTGACGCGGGCTGGTGCTGAGGCGCCACCGCCCTATGGATGGGACGGTGGCGCCTCGGTCACGCGGTTGAGGTTGGTGGTGCGGTTGGAGGTGGTGGTGGGTGGACGTGGTGGTGTGGTGAGTGGGTGGACGTGGTGGTGTGGTGAGTGGGTGGACGTGGTGGTGTGGTGGGTGGTTAGACGTTCTTGGCGTAGGAGCGGAAGGTGGTGACTGAGATTGCCACTGCGAGGAGGGCGAGGACGAGGAG
>Ga0208220_1000054_pt1 | contig 40177 bp, 38 predicted proteins | sample NGESurdeep092012_9_FD_184484 | JGI IMG/M metagenome (GOLD analysis project Ga0208220, IMG submission 184484) | Arctic peat soil microbial communities from Barrow, Alaska - NGEE Surface sample F53-1 deep-092012 (SPAdes) | ecosystem: Environmental > Terrestrial > Soil > Wetlands > Peat ...
ATACTCCCTGTCGGCTTCGACTGATCCAGAGCGTCGTCGGCCTTGCCGCTGAACCCTGCTTCAACCTATCGCACTCGCGAGCGACTTTCATGCGATTCCGCGGCCCGTAGGGCCATGCTTACTCCCTTGCGGTCGCGGCTCCGAAAAATGTGGACATTAGGGGTGTGGGAAGACGCGCACGTCGATGCCTTCGGCGGCGCGGATTAAGCGATCCAAATCACTGCCGAAAGCGCGCTCCCACCAACTGTCGCGGCCCTTGTGACTAATGTAGATCTGAGTGATACCGCGCTGGCGGGCGAAACCGAGGAGCGTATCCGCGGTGTCTTCGCCATCGAGCTCCGCGATCTCGGCGCCCTTTGCCCTGGCAAGCTCGACATCCTCTTTCACTTTGTCCTTTTGTTCGGGCGACCAATCGGGACGATTTAAATGGGCGGCAATCAACTCGCCGTGAAAGCGATCGCGGTTGCGAGCCCCGCTGTCGAGCATTCGCCCGGCATCGGCATCCGGCGAAAGACATACCAGGATGCGCTCTTGCGTGCCCCAAAGCTGTTCGATTCCATGGCGCGTGAGATATCGTTCGAGCTGTTTGTCAACGACATCGGCAGCCAGCAGCAGGGCGATTTCGCGCAATTCCGACAGCTTAAATTGAGTGAGCCCCTGGGCTTCGCTAAATTTAGTGCCTCCTTCGGAGACCCGCATAAAGCTCTCCGGCGGCGTATCGACGACTACGATTTCGTCGGCAGTCTGCAGAAAGCTCAAGGGCACTGTCTGAGACACGTGCTTGCCGGTGATCGCCTCGATCTGGCTGCCTTTCTCCTCTATGTGCTGCAAATTGACTGAGGTGATGACGGATATTCCGGCATCGAGCAATTGCGCGACGTCCTGCCAGCGCTTTTCGTGCACCGAGCCAGGAGGATTATCGTAAGCGAGACCATCCACGAGACAGACCTTCGGATGACGCGCAAGGATGGCCGGGACGTCCATGACGGGCGTACTATTCACATCGTTTAGGGGTATGACCTCGAGAGCCAACATGGCATGCCGCACCTCCGGAGCAAGTCTTGGCTGGACAGCGCCGATGACTACATCCTGGCCGCGCTCGTACCGGCGGCGGCCTTCATCCAACATGCGAAAACTCTTACCCACGCCGGAGGCATAACCCAGAAAGACCTTCAGGCGGCCGCACGACTGGTGTTCTTCTTCAGATTCCAATTGCTGAAGAAGCTGCTCCGGGGTCGGCTTCCGTTCCGTCACGCTTGGCACATTCTCATTATCGGCAAGCGGCGGCTTAGGGGTTGGCTTAGCGCTTGGGGAACTGGCGATCGAGCCGCAGGTTGATTTCCAAGACGTTGACGCGAGGCTCGCCCAGGAAACCGAGATCGCGATTTTCTGTGGCGGAAGCGACGAGGTTTTCGACCGCCGCTCGACCGACTCCGCGCGCTTCGGCGACGCGCGCCGCTTGGGCCAACGCATTCGCGACGCTGATCTGCGGGTCAAGACCACTACCGGACGCGGTGAGTGCATCGGCGGGAATGGGGCCTGAATAGGTAGGATTTTCTTTACGGAACTGTGCGGCTGAAACTTTGATGCGATCGTAGAGCTTCCGGCTGGTCGGGCCGAGATTCGATCCTTGAGAAGCAGTGGGATCGTAGCCATCGTTACCGGCAGCGGAAGGACGCGGGTGAAAATACTCGGGCCTGGTGAAATTCTGGCCGATTAAAGCGGATCCGACGACGCGGCCGTTCTGAACGATGAGGCTTCCATCTGCTTTATCGTGGAAGAAAAGTTGGCAGAGGCCGGTTACCACTCCGGGATAGACCAAGCCGGTAAGAACGGTGAGCAGCAGGACCATGCGAAGCGCGGGGGCGAGTTGTTGGAGCATTGCTTTTCCTTTCTGTTTACCGATTACGCGAGATGAAGCAAGACAAGCAGTTGGTCGATCATCCAAATGCCGGGAAACGGCACAATAATTCCGCCGATGCCGTAAATAAGAACGTTGCGGCGCAAAAGGGAAGCGGCGCCGACGGGCCGGTATTTGACGCCGCGGAGTGCGAGCGGCACGAGGGCGATGATGATCAGCGCGTTGAAGATCACGGCCGCCAATACGGCGCTTTGCGGGGTGTGGAGGCCCATAATATTGAATCGCGCCAAGGCCGGATAAGTGGCCATGAACATGGCGGGGATGATGGCGAAGTATTTTGCGACATCGTTGGCGATGGAAAACGTGGTCAGCGCGCCGCGAGTAATCAGCAACTGCTTGCCAATAGCGACCACCTCAATCAGCTTGGTTGGATTGCTATCGAGATCGACCATGTTGCCGGCTTCTTTGGCAGCCATGGTACCGGTGTTCATGGCGAGACCGACATCGGCCTGCGCCAAGGCGGGAGCGTCGTTAGTTCCATCTCCGGTCATAGCGACTAAGCGGCCTTCGGACTGTTCGCGCTTGATATAAGCAAGCTTGTCGGCGGGCGTGGCCTGAGAGAGAAAATCATCGACACCGGCTTCGGCCGCGATAGCGGCGGCGGTCAAGGGATTATCGCCAGTGATCATGACGGAGCGGATGCCCATGGCCCGAAGCTGCCCAATGCGCTCCTTCATGCCGCCCTTCACGATGTCCTTCAGATGAATGATGCCGAGCGCGCGAGGGCCATCGGCAACAGCGAGAGGAGTGCCACCGGTACGCGAAATGCGATCGGAGATCTCGTCAAAGCCGGCAGGGAGCGAGCCTCCCAATTCTTTAACGAAGCTGGCGACGGCGGCGCTGGCGCCCTTTCGCAGCATGCGGCCATCGATGTCGACACCGCTCATCCGGGTGTAGGCGGAGAAGGGAATGAAGCGGGCTTCATGCTCAGCGATTTCGCGGCCGCGCAGACCGTATCTTTCTTTGGCAAGCACGACGACCGAGCGGCCCTCGGGCGTTTCGTCGGCGAGGCTGGAGAGTTGCGCCGCGGCAGCCAATTCCTCCGGCTTCACGCCGGAGAAAGCGATGAATTCGACGGCCTCGCGATTGCCCAGCGTGATGGTGCCGGTCTTATCCAGCAACAAAGTATTCACGTCGCCGGAAGCTTCAACCGCTTTACCGCTCATGGCTAGAACATTATGCTGCATCACGCGATCCATGCCGGCGATACCGATTGCGGAGAGTAATCCGCCGATGGTAGTGGGAATCAGGCAGACCAGCAACGAGACCAGAACGGCGATGGTGGGTACGCTTCCCGCACCGGCCGAGGATACGGCGTAAATGGCAAAGGGGTGGAGGGTCGCGACAGCCAGTAAAAAGATGAGCGTGAGCCCCGCTATCAAGATGTTCAGAGCGATTTCGTTGGGTGTTTTCTGGCGCTCGGCGCCTTCGACAAGCGCGATCATTTTATCGAGAAATGTTTCGCCGGGATTAGAAACAATGCGGATTTTGATTCGATCGGAGAGTACTCGGGTACCTCCTGTGACGGCGCTTCGATCACCCCCGGATTCGCGAATGACCGGCGCGCTTTCGCCGGTGATGACGGACTCGTCAACTGTGGCAATTCCATCCACGACTTCGCCGTCGCCGGGAATCAGATCGCCTGCTTCGGCGGTAACCATATCCCCGGCGCGAAGCTTGGAAGCGGGAACGGTTTCAATCTTCCCGTTGCCGCAGATGCGCTTGGCAACGGAATCCGTCTTGGTCTTGCGCAGAGTGTCGGCCTGCGCTTTGCCGCGAGCCTCAGCCATGGCTTCGGCGAAATTCGCGAATAAGACGGTGAACCATAGCCAGAGCGAGATTTGAAGCTCGAAACCCTGCTTGGCAGCGTGGCCGGCGAAGACATCGCGCAGCAGGAAGATTGTTACCAGAGCCGCGCCTACTTCGACGACAAACATCACCGGATTCTTCATCAAAGTGAGCGGATTGAGTTTGACGAAAGAATCCTTGGTAGCACGGCGCACGATTTCCGGGTCGAAGAGCGGCCGCGCCCGAACCAGCCTGGAGGGCAAAAGCGAAGGCGTGTCGGACGATCGGGGCGTAGAGGGAGCGTCAGCAAGAGTGGGCATGGGTTAGCTCCAAACCGGGAACAGAAGTAGGGAAAACAGTTTGCCGTTCAGCATCAAATAATGCTCCACGATGGGGCCGAGCGCGAGCGCCGGGAAAAAAGTCAGGGCGCCCACGAGGATGACGGCGCCCACCAGAAGGCTGACAAAGAGAGGTCCGTGGGTGGGCAAGGTGCCGAGGGTTTCAACGACTCTTTTCTTTCCGGCGAGGCTGCCGGCGGCGGCGAGTAACGGGATCAGAAAGAGAAAACGGCCGATTAACATAGCCAAGCCGATGGTGAGGTTGTACCAGGGCGTGTTGGTGTTCAGACCGGCGAAGGCGCTGCCATTGTTTCCGGTAGCGCTGGTGTACGCGTAGAGATTTTCGCTGAAGCCGTGAGGGCCGGAGTTAGTCAGGTTGGCGGTAGCAGGACCGGGCGGATTCCAATAGCTCTGAGGAACTAACTGACCTTTGGCATCCTTGGCGGGTGGGGCGAAGTGAATGACCGAAGAGATAGCGGCAAATACCAGAATGCTAAAAGCCGTGGCGATCAAGGCGATCATGGCCATTTTCACTTCTTTGCCTTCGATCTTCTTGCCGACGTATTCGGGGGTACGGCCCACCATCAGGCCGGCGATGAAAACCGCGACGATGGCATACAGGAGGATTCCATATAAACCGGCGCCGACACCGCCGAAGATCACCTCGCCGGTCTGAATATTAAATAAAGGAACGAGGCCGCCGAGAGGCGTGAAGCTATCGTGCGCTCCGTTGACCGCGCCACAGCTTGCATCGGTGGTGACAGTGGCGAAGAGCGCCGAAGCGGCAATGCCGAAGCGGGTTTCTTTACCTTCCATATTGCCGCCAGCCTGGGTGGCGGTAGCGTGGGTTTCGAGGCCCAATCCCGCGAGCGTGGGATTACCCTTCTGTTCAGCCCAATAACAGACGAACACGCCCGCGAGGAACATCACGGCGCATGCGGAGAACAGCGCCCAGCCCTGTCTTCGATCGCCGACCATGACTCCGAATGTGTAAGTCAATCCAGCGGGGATAAGGAAGATGAGCGCCATTTGCAGCAGATTCATGAGCGGCGTAGGATTTTCAAACGGATGGGCGGAGTTCGCGCCGAAGAAGCCGCCGCCATTTGTGCCGAGCATTTTGATGGCTTCCTGCGAAGCAACCGGGCCTTGCGCGATGAGCCGTTTCGCGCCTTCGACGGTGGTTACGGCTGTGTACGGATGAAGGTTTTGAATTACGCCCTGCGAGCAGAAGACCAGAGCGGCGGCAAAGGAGATGGGCAGGAGGATGTACACGACGGCACGCGTGAGATCCACCCAGAAATTGCCCAGGCTATTCACTTGCTGGCGCGCGAAACCGCGCGTGACGGCGATGGCAACAGCTATTCCAGCCGCGGCGGAGGCAAAATTCTGCACAGTTAAGGCAGCCATCTGCACGAGATAGCTGAGAGTCGATTCGCCAGAGTAGGATTGCCAGTTGGTGTTCGTCACAAAGCTGGCAGCCGTGTTGAAGGCGAGATCCGGTGAGACGGCGCTTGCTCCGAAACTCTGCGGATTGAGCGGCAAGACGCCCTGAAAGCGCTGCAGCAGATACACGAACAAGAAACTAAAAATGCTGAATGCGAGAAGCGAGGCGGTGTATTGGGTCCAGCGCTGCTCCGTTTGTTCGTTGACGCCTACGAGCTTGTAGACGAGGGTTTCGAGCGGGCGCAGCGGCGCGTGAAGGAAAGTGCGCTTGCCTTCGAAAAGCTTCGCCATGAAGCTGCCCATCGGCTTTGCCAGCGCGAGGACGATCAGAAAATAAACCGCGATCTGCAGGATGCCGTTCGTAGTCATATGCGTGTTGGATAAACCCTAGAACTTTTCGGGCTTGAGCAGTGCGTAGATCAGATAGATGAAAAGCAAAATGGCGGTCACTCCGCCGACGATGTAATCCATAGAAGTCAACTCCAGCGTGGTTCTCTGTTAGAGCCGGTCGCAGGCCTTAGTGAAGGCCCAGCAGACGATAAAAAATGCAAGACCAATTAAGAGATAAAACAGATCAGTCATGATTACGATTACAAATGTAACGGCACGGGCCTAAAGAAGTCATAAGGGCTTTCGGGGAGCAAGGAAAGGTGAAGCGGAGAGGATGGGGCGAGAATGACGGCCTATGTTATCCTGCGGGTGTCCGACGGTTGCCCGCACAAAAGGGGACGTAGTTCAGTTGGTTAGAACGCCGGCCTGTCACGTCGGAGGTCGCGGGTTCGAGCCCCGTCGTCCCCGCCACAACTTGTCGCCAGGAGAATCAGTGACTGCGGTCTTCGCCACGCAAATTGAGATCGATGGTCGCGGTGTTGCGTGGATTGGCGGCACCAAGGTGAAGGTTGCCGAGGTGGTGCTCGACAAACTCGCCCACGGCTGGAGCCCGGAAGAGATCCATCTTCAACATCCACATCTCTCATTGGCTCAAATTCACGCCGCATTGACATACTATTACGAGAATCAGAACGATCTGGACATGCAGATCAGGCGCGGCTCGGAAGAAGCCGGCAAACTTGCGTCCCAAGTTTCCGATGCTGACCTTCGGGGCAAGCTGAGCGGTCTCAAACAGCCTCGTTGAGCCTTGCATTCTATATGGATGTCAACGTGCCGCTCGCCGTCACGACGGCCCTGCGCTTGCGGTCCATTGACATCCTGACTGCGCAGGAAGATGGAGCGGCGCAATTGGATGACGAGCGCTTGCTGCGGAGGGCCACGAAACTTGACCGCATACTCGTTTCGCAAGATGAGGACCTCCTGCGTGAAGGAGCGCGGCAATTGCGCGAGGGCGGCAACTTTTCCGGCGTGGTTTACGCGCACCAACTTCGGGTCACGATCGGCCAGATGGTGGAGGATCTTGAGCTGATCGCCACGGCAACCTCCAAGGAAGAGTGGTATGGAAGGATCGAATACTTGCCCATCGCGTGAGTTTAGTACCTGCGCCATCCGCCGCCATGGGATCTCATGGATACTATGAGCATGACGCCGGGACAGCCACAGCCTAAATTTCACCTTACGACGACGACGGATTATCGAGAGAGCTACGCGAACAGCGTGCAGATGCGCGTGAACCTGTGGGATTTTTTTCTGATGTTCGGTACGATCAACCAGACCGCGCCGGATGCCGTCACCATTCAAAACTTCCAGGGCATCTACCTGAGTCCGCCCCAAGCCAAGGCCCTATCCAACGTGCTGCAGCAAAATCTGAAGCAATATGAAGCCGCGTTTGGGGAGATTCGCTTAGAGGCGCAGACACCGGGCGAAAGCATTCAATAGGCGCGGAGATGACGCGCGAGCATCGCCGGTTCTACTATCTGCCGGTATTCTTTGTGATTTTCGCTGCGCCGCTGTTTGCGATTCACCTTCCACTGTTGACGCTGCCATTTTATTGGGACGAGCTGGGACAGTTCATACCCACCGCGCTCGATTTACTTCGCAGCGGCGCATGGGTGGCGCACTCGACGATTCCGAACGTGCATCCGCCGGGCGTCGAAGCTTATCTCGTGCTTTGGTACAAGCTGTTTGGATTTTCGATTCCGGTGACACGCGTGGCGATGTTGATGGCAGCGAGCGCCGGTCTGCTGGTCACGTTTTTACTGGCAATTGAACTAAGTCGGGGAACCAAGGGCGCGCCGGCATTTCTGCCGCCGCTATTTCTTATCGCCTCTCCGCTGTTTTACACACAAAGCATGATGGCGCAACTGGATATGCCCGCCATGGTGTTGACGATTCTGGCGCTGCTGCTGTTTATCAGGAAAAATTACGCGGCGGCCGCGGCGGCGAGCGTGGCGCTGGTGCTGGTGAAAGAGACCGGGCTGATCGTACCGTTTGTATTTTTTCTGGTCTTGTTATTTCGAAGAGACTGGAAGCGGGCGGGGTTCTTTATCGCGCCGGCTGTGGCGCTTGCGGGGTGGCTGGTCATACTCCATCACGCCACCGGTTACTGGCTGGGAGATCCCGGCTTCGCGCATTACAACGTTGGTTATGCGCTTCATCCGGTGAGGATGACGCTCACCATTGTGCGCCGCATTTACTACCTGTTCTTTGCGGAGTTCCGATGGATGGGAACTCTGGTGCTGCTGTTCACGGCCGGGAAGCACCAGCTCTTTCGTGAGTCCGCGTGGAAAGTGGCGATTGGGGTTGCGATCGCGAATCTTGCGCTGGTTTCCGTTCTGGGCGGCGCGGAATTGGAGCGCTATCTTCTTCCGGTGCTTCCGATTTTTTACATCGCTGTCGCCGTGGGGCTGACCTACTTGCGCAAATGGACTCGAGTGACGGCGGTGGCGGTTCTCGTCGTGGGGCTCTCCGTGAATGTGTTCTGGAACCCGCGGTATCCTTTTCCTTACGAAAACAATTACGCGATGGTGGATTTCGTCCGGCTTCAACAAGTGGCGGCGCAATTCGCGGAGCAAAGTCTAAGTGGCCGAACTATCGCGACCGCTTGGCCGTACACCGCGGCGTTGCGAGATCCGGATTTCGGGTATGTACACCGCAAACTCAATGTCGAAGAGACCGGAGATTTTCATGAATCGTCGATTCGCGCGCTGCCCGCGAAGCGTTTCGACGCGCTGATCACTTTCACGCGTACGTGGGCTCCGGACAACCCGGTGATGTCGAATCGGCTGGTGCGGCGATTTCTGACTCGCTTTTACGATTGGGCGCCGGACATTACACGGGAGCAGTGCATGAATTTGGGGCTGAAGGAAGTGATGTCGTGGGGCCTCGGCGGACAGGAAATCACGATTTATATTCGGGAAAAAGGAGCGGGACAGGGCGCGCAGTGGAACGGAAGTTAAGCGCGGCGTGGTGGGGCACGGTGGTGCTGTTCCTGGTACACGGAGCGATTGTGGGGACGTGGGTGTCGCGGATACCAGCCATACAGAGCGCTCTGCGGCTCAACAACGGCATCCTCGGCCTGACGCTGCTCGCGTCCGCGGCCGGCGCGGTTTCAACGATTCCGCTCGCAGGCTGGCTGATCACCCGCTATGGGAGCAAGAAGGTCACCGGAGCGAGCGGCGTGATGTTCTGCGTAGTCGTGGTCCTGCCGGGGCTTGCATTCAATGCGATCACGCTGGCGGCGGCGCTATTTATTTTCGGCGCCATTGCGGCCGCTATGGACGTATCGATGAATGCGCAGGGAGTGGAAGTAGAGAAAAAGCTCGGCAAGCCGACCATGTCGCGGTTTCACGCCATGTTCAGCGCCGGGGCCATGGCCGGCGCGGGAGTGGGCGGCTTACTCGCATCGCATGGCGTCGCTCCGGCTGCGCATTTCGCGATGAGCGGTGCGATCAGCGTGGCGGCGATTGCAGCGGTTTCACGACGGCTGCTCGAAACGCATTCCAACGTTCTTCAACAGCGGAACGGCTTGCCGCTGAAGAGGATTCCGCGCGTATTGATGGCGCTCAGCGCAATCGGTTTTTGCATTCTTCTTTCCGAAGGGGCAATGTCGGACTGGACGGCGGTCTATCTGCGGCAGGCGCTGCGAGCGGGCCCAGGAATGGCCGCCACCGGATACGCGGTTTTTTCGGCGGCAATGGCCGGCTTTCGATTTCTGGGCGATTGGATTACCAGCCGATTGGGACCTCTTCTCGCGGTGCGCATGGGCTGCCTGCTTGCGGCGTTTGGTTTAGTTTGGGCGCTGTCGGTGCATTTGCCGGGATGGACATTTTCGGGATTCGCGATTACGGGGGCGGGTTTGTCGGTGATTATCCCTTTAGTATTCGGATCCGGAGGGCGAGTAGAATCGGTGAGCCCAGGGACGGGGATCGCCACGGTTACAGGCATCGGCTACATCGGTTTCATCGTGGGACCACCGGCAATTGGATTTGCTTCGCAGCTTTTCACCTTGCGGTACGCGCTCGGAATTGTGGTGGCGTGCTGCCTAATCGCGGCATGGCTATCGCGTTTCATGGTTGGCTTCGAGAAAGCCGGCTCCGGCGAGCCGATCGTGGAGCTTCATATTTGACAGTCACCGGCCCAAGCTCAACGCCTCAGCGTAGCCGGTCATTTCGAGATAGCCGACGCCTTGGACCGGCTGCGCGTGGATGTGCCCTTCATACTTGACCGCGCCCTCCCAATAAGTTGGAGAAACGCCGTTCGGGCTGAACAGCTCCTGATCTTTGAGGGCGGTTTGTTCGGACAATTCCAACCCGAGCGAAGGAACGGAAATATTCCAGGAAAGCGGATATTTGGCGCGGGATGCGGGGCTTTGCCAGTACCCGCCGGGCGATAGAGAGAATTGCGCGGCATCGAGCGAGTGCGCCTCACCGCGGGCATCCACGTAGGAGCCGGAAGAATATTGATCCGGCACGCCGGATTTGGTTCGGAGGCGATAAAGCATCAGCTCTTCGTTGTCATTTAGCTGGATGGCGAACCAATCCCAACCGGCGAGCGTGTTATCGGGCACTTCGGTGAAGAATTCGTGATCCATCCAAGCAAGACCTTGGACGGATAGCGAGGAGTTTTTCAGCGTCAGCTTTCCCGCGGCTCGAAGGCGCGTGAAGGAAATGTAGTGAGAAGCCTCGCCGTGCGCCGAACCTTTTTGGCTCACGCCGTTCCGCCCGTTAATGACGAAGGGCTTTTCGGGCCGCAGGTCGAGCTGCAATGTAAATCGATCGCAGACAGCCTGCAAGTTCTGTTCTCCGGTGCTGAGCGAAACCCAACGGACTTGCCAATTGCCGTTCCAATATCGCTGCTGGTCGAGGCTGGCGCCGGCCAGCCCTGGCCCAGCCCGGTTCAGGCGTTCGGCGTGATAGAACCGACCGCCGTCGATATCGCTCAGCGCAAGATGCGCCAAATAGATTTGATCGGGACGCCAGGTATCGTCCGACGCGGCCGCTTGCTCACGCGCGCGGTTCAGTGCGGGGCCCAGAACCGGAACCGCTTGCCGGAAAAATGTAAGCTCGAAACCGAATCGATGGCCGTTCGCGGCGCGCAGATTTCCTGTGTAGTACCACCACTCGGTCCGATATTCGGGATGACTGAAATGATCTCGGGGAAATTCATAACGATAGCCCGGTAACGCAAGCTGCCATGGCGGGGCGAGTGCGCTCAGAGGCACAGCGATTGCGGCGAGGCAGGCGATGAAGCTACTGTTCATGAACGACCTCGATGGGATTCATGCGAGTGGCGATCCGCGCGGGATAAAGCCCGGCGAGCACGGTGGCCATATAAACGACGGTCAAGGCGGCCAGCAGTAACGCGACCGGCCAATGGAACTGAATGGTCCAACCGAAGGATTGTTTGTTAATGACGAAGATCAGAATCAGCGACAGAAGAGTGCCCATGACGAGACCGACGGCGTTGGCGAGCAGGCCCAGCAATCCGGCTTCGCACAAAACGATAGCGCGAACTTGAGTTTGCGCCGCGCCGAGGAAGCGCAGCAGTGCGAATTCACGGCGGCGGTCGATCACCATGGCGAGCAAAGCTCCGGCGATGCCCATGACCGCGACGACGACCGCCACTGCTTCGAGCGCATAGGTGATCCGGAAAGTGCGATCGAAAACCGCGATTGCGCCGCGGCGGAGAGTGCCATTCGAGAAGACCTGGACAGCGCGGCCGCCGATTACCGCATCGATGCGACGGCGCACTTCGCTTCGATCCGCGCCCGGCGTTAAATAAACTGCAACGTTCGAGGCAGCCCGATCCGGCAGATATCTCAAAAGGGTATGGCGGTCGAGCACAATGAAGCCGCGCTCGGTTGAATAATCGTAGTAAATGCCAAGGACCTGGAATTGGCGCACGGCTCCGGCGAGGGGGACTTTCAAAATGGTTCCTAAGCGCACGTTGTGCTTATTCGCGAAAGGCTCGCTTACGATTGCGTAGTCGCCCGAGGGGAGCTTTCCGAGAATGGCTTTGCGGTCTTCTCCGGGAAGAAATCGAGTGCTCGGCGAATTCTGAATTCTGGCCGTCTCGCCACCGGCGAGAGTGGCCGGCAGACCCTCATAGGAGATGGCATAGGCGCGGAAGCGGTCGACGGAGGCCACGCCAGGCAACGCTTCGATGCGGTTTGCGATATCGGCGCTCATGGTGGGGTGACGGTCGGCTGCGGACGGGCCGGCTGGCCGCAAATAGAAATCCGCCTGAAGCTGATTGTTCATCCAGAGCCAAACGGTTTCGCGGAAGCTGCCGACCATGATGCCAACGCTCGCAGTCATAGCCACCGCCGTCGCTAATGCGGCAGTCAGAATCGAGGTTCGGCCCAAAGACGCCCGCAAAGAGCCCAGCGCGAGCGACGCCTCGACGCCGAGAAGCTTTTCGACAGCGCGTCCGGCCGCAGCGGCGAAGAATGCGATAACGCCGGGAATGGCCGCCGCGGTTCCGGCGATAAGCAGCATAGCCGCGAGATAGGCGAACAGCGGCTGACGATCGACTGGAGGCAATTGCGAAAGCGCAGCGGCGCATACGAACAGCAATGCGGCCCAGAACGCCGCGGCCCGCGATCGGATGGCCGCGACATATTCGGCACGGCCCCGCGCCATGGCTTCGATGGGAGCTACGCGGGAGGCTTCAAAAGCCGGCGCAAGCGCGGCAAGCAGCGAAACGCCTATGCCGAGAGAGATTCCGGTAAGGATGGCACTCGAAGTAAGTTGAACCGGTGCGGGCCGGCTGCTGACGTAGAGCGATTGAACCGTATTGCCGATCAGGCGGACGGCCCCGATGGCCATGAGACGTCCGAACACCAGGCCGAGCGCGGAACCCGCGAGCGCCAAGAAAAGCGCTTCTCCGAGGAAGGCTCTGCGAATCATTCCCCGCGTTGCGCCAAGGGCCCGCAGGATGCCTATTTCGCTTCTGCGCCGGACAACCGAAATCGACACGGTGTTGTAGATGAGAAACGCTCCGACAATCAATGCAATGTAACTGAGGACTCGCAGATTCCAGCGGAAAGCCGCCAGCATTTTGCGATTTTCATCGGTGCGCGATCCTTGCGGCTCGACGCTGAGCGAGGGAGGCAGATTCTTGAGCAGCAGGTTGCGCCAATAATCGACCGGCTCGCCCGCCGGAACGCGAACATCGACGCTGTCGAGTTTTCCAATTTTTCCAGTGACCTTTTGAGCGAGGCCGATGTCGGCGACAATCGCGTTCTGCTCACCGATTTCGCCAGGCCGCGGCTGGAGAATTCCCGCGACCGTGAACTCGTGCATGGAATCGTCGATCAGCAGCTTCAGATGGTCGCCTGGATGTAATTTGAGCCGTTGGCCGATCCAGACCGGATTTCCAGCGATCAGTTGACGCGCCGCATCTTGCGGATTGCCGCCATTGAAGTTCTGCTCACCGCGATGACCGATCAGATCAAGGCCGAGAAAAAGCAGCGCTTCTCCTTTGCCATCGATCGAAGCGAAATCTTCGATTCGCGGAGCGAAGTCAAACGGGTAGGGCAGTTGCGCGAGCCGGCCCAACAGCCTTTCGTCAATCCCACCGGTCCCCGTGATCAGCAGGTCGCTTTTTCCGGTTAAGGATTCGAGCGAAGAGTGAAAGCTTCCCGCCGCGGCCTGCCCAGCGAGATCGATAGCGATCACGACGGCAACGCCCAAGGCGACGGCGAATACTGTGAGCGCCGTTCGGACGGGCTCGCGCGCAAGCGGACGCAGAATCAAGCGCGTAAACAGGAGCAATCCGGCGTTCATCGCAGGACCGCTGCTTCTTCGATGCGGCCGTCCCGCAGCCGGACGAGACGCGCCGCGAACGAGATGCTCTCCGCGCCGTGGGTGGCCATGATCACCACGACACCGAAATCGCGCGCAGCGCGATGCAGAAGATTCAGGACCAGCTCGCCGGTTACGGTGTCGAGATTGCCGGTGGGCTCATCGGCCAATAGAAGACGTGGATTGTGGACAAGAGAGCGCGCGATGGCGACGCGCTGCTGCTGTCCGCCGGAAAGCTGATGGGGAAACCGGGCGGCATATTCGTCCATTTCGACCCAGCGGAGACGCTCGAGCGCCGTTTTGCGCGGATTCCTTGCTCTTGCGAGAAGAAGCGGCAGCTCGACGTTCTCCACGGCAGTCTGCGTATGCAGCAGTTGAAACGATTGGAAAATGAATCCGACCTTTTCGCGGCGCAGGCGGGTAAGAGCGGAATCGTCGAGACTTGCAGTCGCGCGGCCATCGAGAATTACTTCGCCGGAAGTGGGTAAATCCATCGCCCCGCACAAATTGAGCAGGGTCGATTTTCCGCATCCGCTTCGGCCCACCAGAGCGATGAAGTCGCCCGGCTCGGCTTCGAGGGAGAGACCCTGCAAGGCCGGAACGGGCGCACTCTCGGTCTGGTAGATCTTGGTGACATTCCGGACTTCGAGCAGCGCCATCTGGTTTCAGGATCTCAGCAGCTAAACTCGGAGGTGCTTGGCTAATATTCTTGTCACGGGCGGGGCGGGCTACATCGGCTCGGTTACCCGGCATTTTCTTCAAATGCGCGGTCATTCGGTGGTGGTGGTGGACAATTTGTCGCGCGGCTACCGGGAGGCCGTTCCGGAAAATCTGCTTCGCGTCATGGATGTGCATGAGACGGACCGGTTGACGGAGTTGCTCAGCGGCGAGCGCATCGATGCGGTGATTCACTTCGCGGCCTATATTGCGGTTGGCGAGTCGACGCAAGTTCCAGAGCTTTACTTCGCTAATAATGTTTGCGGTTCTTTGTCTCTGTTTGAGGCCATGCTGCGAGCGAATGTGAAACGCGCCGTTTTTTCTTCGACGGCGGCGGCCTATGGCATTCCGCAGCGGGACCCCATTACGGAAGATGAGCCGTATGCGCCCATCAATCCTTACGGCGAATCGAAGGTGATGGTCGAGAAGATTCTTCAATGGCTGGATCGCTATCGCGAGCTGCGCAGCGTCGTTCTGCGCTATTTCAACGCTTGCGGAGCCGAGCCGGAAGCCGGATTGGGCGAACGGCACGATCCGGAGACGCACCTGATTCCGCTGATTCTGCGCGCGATTCAAACCGGTAAACCGGTAACGCTGTTTGGGGACGATTATCCGACGCCGGATGGCACCTGCATCCGCGATTACATTCACGTAAGCGATCTTGCCGAAGCGCACATTCTGGCAGTAGAGCACTTGTTGAACGGAGGCGGCTCGGCTGCGTTTAACGTAGGCACCGGGTCGGGGCATTCGGTGAAAGAAGTGGTTGCCGCGATCGAGCGCGTGACCAGCAGAAAAGTACCGTACACGACAGGCCCGCGCCGGGAGGGCGATCCACCGAGCCTGGTTGCCGATTCTCAGAAGCTGCAGCGGACTTTGGGGTGGGCACCAAAGCGAGCGGAACTAGATCGAATTGTAGCGGATGCCTGGGAATTTGCGCGAGGGCGGGAATGACACTCGCGCGATCCTCGGCGATTAAGCCGACAGAATTCCGCGGGACTGACTGCCGCTGAACCCGGGGAAAACGGTTCCTATCCGGCGATTTCCCATCTGCGTGGCGACGAGCTCCGAAAGCACCACGCGGAAGTCTGTCGTGACGTTCAGATCGCGGCCTTCGTAGAGTTGTTCTCGCTCCAGGCCGGGCCAATCGCCGTAGATTTTGCCGCCGCGCACATTTCCTCCGAGTACGAACATGACATTCGCATGGCCGTGATCGGTTCCCCGATCGCCATTCTCCTTGACGGTGCGGCCGAACTCAGACATGGTGACTAGCGTGATATCCGCCATGCGGTCTCCCATATCACGCGAGAACGCAGCGAGCGCATCGCCGAAATCGCGCAGCAGGTTGGCGAGATGGCCGGTGTGCGGCTGAGCGCCCACTTCGTTGACGTGCGTATCCCATCCGCCGACATCGGTGAACGCCACCTCTAATCCGACATTCGCCTTGATAAGGCGCGCGATCTGCTGCAAGCTTTGCCCGAGACGCCCATGCGGATAGGTCGCGGAATTGGCGGCCGTGTAGGGGGTCCGTTGAATGGATTTCGTCATCCTGATCGCGTCAAACATCTCACGGGCGGTGGCGTTCAAGACGCGATCGGTTGTGCTGCCGTACATGCTTTCGAACATCGCGGCTGCCCGCGAGTCTTTCAGTTGGAAATCATCGATGCTGCCGATTGCGAGAGCTTCGTTCCTGCCCCGTAGGGTCTGAGGGAGATCGGGACTGAGGCTGACAGCCCGCAGCGGCGAAGGGCGAGGCTCGGCGGTGAGGGCGCGGTTGAGCCAGCCATCGCCAGTGGCTCTTAAGCCGGGCGTGCCGGATTCCATGTAATCCTGTGCGTCGAAATGAGAGCGCGTGGGATCGGGCGAGCCGACGGCTTCGACAATCGCAAGCTGTTTTTTATCCCAAAGAGGTTTTAAAGAGAGCAAAGCGGGATGCAAACCGAAGCGCCCGTCCAGATCGATGGCACTCTGTTCCGTGCCATTCGGTCGCGGAATGGCAATGGTGGGACGCAAGGAGTAATAGGACGGCTCGGCGTGGGGAACGACGACGTTCAAGCCATCGACCGCGCCTCTTTGGAAGATGGCGATCAGAATTTTTTTTCTTTCGGCGGGCGCTCGCTTCGCGAATAAGGCGCGGCAGAGCCAGGCCGGCGCGGAACCTACGCCGAACATCGCCAATGCCGAGTTTTTCAAAAACAATCTGCGGGAAGGCATGGTAACTCCGAATATTTTCTAATGACGCTGAAAATCGGGCGAACCGATTACGAGACCGGCGACGAGGGCCTGACTGGTATCGACTTGGACGCCGGGGACGAGATTGTGGGAGAGAGCCACAGCAAACTTTATCCGGTCTAGAAGGCCGGCCGAGCTCACCCAATCGACGCCGGCGCTGGAATAGCCGTTCGGGTCGATCTTGCGGTAGAGAGGCTCGCCTAATTTCTGAAGCTGGTTGCCCAACGAGAGCGCCGACGTTACATCCGCATGAGTTGCGCGCATCGCGCCGACCACCAGCTCTAGTGGGGTTTTCACTTTAGCGCGGTAAGCGCCTTGAGACCAGAATTCCGGAGACGAAAGCATGGTCCGCATCACTTCGCGAAGATCTCCATCGGTTTGGAGAAAGGTCTGGGCCATGCGGTTAACAAGAGAAGGCGGGGGATCGTCGGATACAAACCGCTGGGCGAGCTTGAGGGAAATGAAATGCGCGGTTGAGGGATGACGCGCCAGGATCCCGAGCACGTCGAGACCGTCCTGCCTACCCCCGCCAGCCGGAATCAGGTGACCGAGCACAACCTTTTGACCCTGGTCATGCACTTTGTCGTTGTACTTGAAGCTGCCGCCTTTTGGGGGATTGGCGATGGTCCAGCCCGTGAAACAGCGCGCTACTTCGATGACATCTTTTTGCGTGTAGCCTCCATCGACCCCGAGCGTATGCAACTCCAGCAATTCGCGCCCGTAGTTCTCGTTCAAGCCGCGCTTTGCTTTTTGATTCGGACGCGCGAAACGGCCAGCGGAGATATCGGGTGAAACGGATTGCCAATTATCCAGATAGAACAACATGGCCGGGCTTTGCGCAGTAGCGAGCAGCAGATCGTAGAACTTGCCGAGAACGTGGGGCCGGATCGTTTCCCGCTCGTAGGCCGGAACCAGATAGCGGTCCGCGCCTTTTCCGAGAAAGACATTGAAGTGGTTGTACCAGAAATCCACCAGCAACTCTTCGAGTTGGCGATTGCTATAGATGGCGCGCAGCAGCTTGTCCTGGGATAAATCCGCGGCGATGTCACGAACGCTCATCCCGAGGGGGTCGAAAGGTTTCAGCCGGTGTTCGAGCGCGGGGTTTTCGGGCAGCTCTTCGGGCTGAAGCTGCCGATCAATCCACTTTTTCTGTCCGATCCGATGTATCTCGCGGAAGTCTTCCGGGCGCGGGCCAAAAGTGAGACGATCAAGCGCATGCTGAAACCGCTCCTCTTTGGAAAGCGACTTGCTAAACGCGGCGTATGCGGGAGGATTTGTCCCAGGCCGGACTCTTTTCCAAGCGTTAGGGCTCGCGATGCCGGGTATAACGATGCACAGCAGGACGGCGCCCGCCATCGACGCACGCTGGAAGTTTCGCGATGGCCGCACAACTATCTCAAACGCGGTTTGTGGGAAATGGTTGACCTGATGGGGACGCGCGGGAGAGTGGGATAAATCACAGAGGCTTGCTGGAGCGGGAGACGGGATTCGAACCCGCGACATCAACCTTGGCAAGGTTGTACTCTACCAACTGAGCTACTCCCGCTTGGAGAGTCTAATCGACATTCTCCGATGAGTTTGTTGCAAAGTCAATTCATCTGATTGCAACGTTGGAAGTTAGTAAGATTGCGAGTGGCGGAAGGATAGAAATCGCCGTTTAAAAAATCGGAAAGTGCGACAATAAATCCTTATGAATCTATTACTTGCATATATATTATATTTGTGTTTCAATTCAGGATCGCTATGGTAGACTGTGATTTCCGACGAAGCGGAGATGGTGTTTCCCAACCCTTTAGCGTGCTGCTGACCGCGGCAAATTAGCCTTTCAAATCGCGCGTGCCGTCTTTTTCCACAGGGGTGGAAAAAGTGTGGGAAACGTCTGCCGTTTTTTCGGGACGACAGGAGTTTTACGGTTGAGTGACGCTTGGGAAGAGATTAAGGGCTGGTTAGCTGTTAAGCTCACCGGGGGAGCCTACAAGAATTGGATTTCGCGAACCGCTCTCGGCTCTTTTCACGATGGTGAATTGACCGTTCGGGTCCCGGACGAGACTACGGAGAACTGGATCCGGCAGGAGTATACGCCCCAGATCCGGACCGCGATTCAGGAACTGAACCTTCCGGTTCAGAGGCTGCACTACGAAATAGACTCGCTTCCAGCGGCGCACGCCCCGGCGAATGCGACCAACGGGCATTTTCCGTCCACGGAGCCGATGTTCGAAAAGACGGCAACCTGGCTAAACCCGCGCCTGACGTTCGGCACTTACGTAGTGGGGTCGTCTAATCAATTGGCGCATGCCGCCGCTCAGGCAGTTGCGACCATGCCGTCGCGCAGCTACAATCCTTTATTCATTTACGGCGGGGTGGGCATCGGAAAAACTCACTTGATGCATGCCATCGGGCGAAGCCTGCTCGATAATTTCAGTGGATTGAATGTAGTGTATACATCGAGCGAGCGCTTTATGAATGAGATGATTACGTCGATCAAGGTCGATCGTATGCCGCTCTTTCACCGGCACTACCGGTCCGCGGATGTGCTGCTGATCGACGATATCCACATCATCGCCGGTAAAGAGCGCACGCAGGAAGAGTTCTTCCACACCTTCAACGAGCTTTACGATCATCAGAAGCAGATCGTCATTTCAAGCGACTCGGCTCCCGGCCAGTTACCGGGGCTGGTGGAGAGACTTCGCTCTCGCTTCGAATGGGGCCTTTTGGTGGATGTGCAACCTCCCGATCTCGAAACTAAGATGGCGATCCTCGACAAGAAAGCCGAATCGGAGGGTATCGCGCTGCCCCAGGATGTTCGCATCTTTATCGCCACAAAGACCAAGTCGAACGTTCGGGAGTTGGAAGGCGCTTTGACGCGCCTGATGGCCGTTTCGTCGGTAACCGGTCAGCCCATCACGCTGGCGATGGCGCATCAGACCTTGAAGCATTTGAATGCGGGAATCGACCGGAAGGTATCGGTGGAATCGATTGTGCGGGGGGTGGCAGAGCGTTTCAGCCTCCAGCCGGCGCAGTTGAAGATGAAAAGCAACACTCAGCAAATCGCCTATCCGCGCCAGATCGCAATGTACCTAGTGAAGGAGCTTACCCGCGCTTCTCTACCCGAGATTGGCCGCTACTTTGGAGGCAAGCACCACACTACCGTTCTTCACTCGATCCAGAAGATTGAAGGAAAGCGCCAGCAAGATGAGGATTTGAACACACTTATCCATTCGCTAATGGACTCTCTCCAGTAGAGTTATGCCGGTTTTCCACAAGAGAAGGCCTGGAACGCTGTTGGGAATAGGTGGATATGTGGCGACAGACGATTTTTGCAAGAAAATAGCACTGAAATCCACAGGCTCAAATGGCGAGAAGCTGTAATTTTTGCTATAATTTAGAAGGAAATCAACATTTCCACAACCCCTATTAATACGGTTCTCTTCTAGTACTAAGAAACACCTGGTTAGGAATAAAGCTGAACAGAGCAAGGAGCTCTCACAACACTCGCTATGGAATTCTCGGTTAGCAAGTCCGATCTGGTACGGGAGTTAGGACTCACGCAAGGGGTGGTCGAGAGAAAGACTACGATTCCGATTCTCTCCAATATTTTGATTGAGACCGATCACGATCAGGTATGGCTGACGGCGACGGATCTGGAATTGGGCATCAAGTGCGCCTGTCCGGCTCGGGTAAAGAAGGAAGGGGCTGGGACGATTCCGGCGCGGCGGCTGCTGGATTATGTGCGGCTGCTTCCAGATGCCGAGGTTCAGGTAAAGCTGGCTGAAAACCAGTGGGCGAGTTTCGTTTGCGGGCGGTCACGCACCAGGATTGCGGGAATGTCGCGCGAGAGTTTTCCGGAATTGCCGCAGATGCCGGAAGCCTTGGCGGAGATTCCCTTGAGTGCGCTTGCGCAGATGATTGCGGGTACGATTTTCGCGATCTCGTCCGAGGAGTCGCGGTTCACCTTGAACGGCGCGCTACTGATCCTGAAAGATACGGGACTGGTCATGGTGGCGACGGATGGCCATCGTCTGGCGCTGGTGGAGAAGCAGGTGGAACTGCCGGGCTTGACGGGGGCATATCGGGCTCTGTTGCCGAAGAAGGCGATGAACGAGATTCTGAAGCTCGCGAGTGAAGACGCAAGCAAGCAGATTCAATTCTCCGGGAACGAGAATCATCTATTTTTTCAGGTTGACAAGCGTCTGCTGCTGAGCCGGAAGCTGACCGGCAATTTTCCGGATTACGACCGGGTGCTGCCGAAACAACATGAGCACATGCTCATTTTGCAGCGAGATGAATTCAAGGCCGCAATCGAACGCGTGGCTCAATTCGCCGACGAACGGTCGCGCGCGATTCGCCTGCAGATGGTGCAGGGAGAACTGAAAGTTCATTCTTCTATTTCAGAGACCGGCGAGAGCGAAGAGTCGATTCCGGTGGAATATAGCGGCGCGGATACCGAGATCGGCTTCAACGCGCAATATCTGCTCGATTTTCTGCGCTCGGTCGATCAGAGTGAAGTGGAGTTTCACTTCAAAGACGCGAACAGCGCCGGAGAGTTGCGACCGCACGGCGATACGGGCGGCACAGTGTATCGCTATGTCGTGATGCCGATGCGGGTCTGAAGTTCGCGGGAAGTAACAGAAAGGTATGGATACGCTAGACGCGGCGCGACGATGTCGCGGTTCTCTTTCGTGCTAGCGGCACTTTAAAACATGGCTACAGTGGCTCAAGACGAAACCTACGATTCCAGCAGTATCAAAGTCCTCGAAGGGTTGGAAGCGGTCCGGCTGCGTCCCGCGATGTACATCGGCTCGACCGGCGAGATGGGGCTGCATCACCTGGTTTATGAAGTGGTGGACAATTCCGTCGATGAAGCTTTGGCGGGTTATTGCACGGAAGTCGGCGTCACTATTCACATCGATAACTCCGTTACGGTAGTCGATAACGGCCGCGGCATTCCGGTGGATATTCACGAAGAAGAGGGTGTTTCCGCGGCGCAGGTGGTGTTGACGAAGCTGCACGCCGGCGGCAAATTCGATTCAAACACCTACAAAGTGTCGGGCGGTCTGCATGGCGTGGGCGTGAGTTGTGTAAACGCGCTTTCGGAAACACTCCATTTGGAGGTCTGGCGGAAAAAGGGAACCTGGGAACAGGATTATGAACGTGGCGCTCCGAAAGCACCGCTAGCGCAAACCGGCAAATCGAATAAGACGGGCACGAAGATTACGTTTAAGCCCGATTCAACCATCATGGATGCGCTCGAATTCAATTTCGACACTCTGGCGCAACGCCTGAGGCAATTGGCATTCCTCAACAAGGGTTTAAAGATCACGCTGAGCGACGAGCGCGGCGAAGATATCCGGTCCGAAGAGTTCTTCTACAGCGGCGGCATTGCCGAGTTCATCAAGCATCTCAACCGCGGGAAAGCGGCTCTGCACGACAAGCCGATCCATTTTGAGGGAGACCGCGACCTGCCCAACGGGAAGCTGACCATTGAAGTGGCGCTGCAATATAACGATTCCTATTCCGAGAACGTATTCAGCTTTGCGAACAACATCAACACCGTGGATGGCGGAAGCCATCTGAGCGGCTTCCGGAGCGCATTAACTCGAAGCATCAACGCCGCCGCGCAACAATCCGGTCTGTTTAAAGACCAGAAAGAAAATCTAACCGGAGACGACGTTCGCGAGGGGCTCACCGCTGTCATCAGCGTCAAGCTTCCACAGCCCCAGTTTGAAGGGCAGACCAAGGGCAAGCTCAATTCCGATATTCAAGGGCAAGTGGTTCAGCTCGTGAATGAAAAACTGGGCGAATTCTTCGATAAGAATCCGGCAGTAATGAAAAAGATCGTCTCAAAGGCGATTGACGCTTCACGTGCAAGAGAAGCGGCCCGCAAAGCGCGCGATCTTACGAGGCGAAAAGGCGCTCTCGATTCGGGCGGCTTGCCCGGGAAGTTGTATGACTGCCAGGAGCGCGACCCGGATCGATGCGAGCTTTTTCTGGTAGAGGGCGAATCCGCGGGTGGGACGGCGAAATCGGGACGCGACCGCCGGTACCAGGCGATTCTCCCGCTAAAGGGCAAGATCCTGAACGTGGAGAAGGCCCGCTACGACAAGATGCTGGGGCACGAAGAGATCCGGAATATGATCACCGCGATCGGAACGGGGATCGGCAAGGGCGAGGATTTCGAACTGGCCAAGCTCCGCTACGGCAAGATCATCATCATGACGGACGCCGACGTGGATGGCTCACACATCCGCACGCTGCTGCTCACGTTCTTTTTCCGCCACATGCAGGAACTGATCACGCGGGGAAAGGTGTTCGTCGCCCAGCCGCCGCTGTACCGCATCAAGAAAGGCAAAAGCGAGAAGTACATCAAGGACGATAAAGAGTTTACGCGCGAAATTCTGCGTCGGGCGACGGAGAACCTGGCCGTCGAGCTGGGAAGCGGCGATGGCGCGACGCCTGTGAAGATCGAAGGAGCGGAACTTCGCGCCTTTCTGATGTCGCTGGATGAGCTGGCGCAGATCTGGCGCCGGCTGGAGAGACGCGTGCGTGAGCCGCGGGTGGTGGAAGTGCTCTCCGACGTCACTCTGCCAATCGATACCAAGGCGGATTTACAGAACGAGCAAAACGTCAGAGCGGTAGCCGAGCGGTTGAAGGAAGCGAAGCTCGAGGTCACGGTGGAGCAAGAGGAGGAGCACTCCGCATGGATGATCGGCTATAAAGATCCGATGAACGCGGTCCGTTTCATCAATACGGAGTTTATGTCGCTGCCGGAGTTTCGCCGGCTGCGCTCATTAATTAAGCAGGTGGCGCGTTTAAACAAGCCGCCATTTGCAATTCTGAAAGATTCTCAGCGGGACGTCAGGGAAAACTGGCGCGATTTGCTTTCCACGGTGAAGAACGAGGGCATGCGCGAAGTGAATATTCAGCGCTACAAGGGTCTCGGCGAAATGAACGCGGAGCAACTCTGGTCAACGACCATGAACGCCGAAACACGAACGATGCTGCGAGTGGATTTGAAGGACTTCGCGGAAGCGGAACCGATTTTTTCGACGCTTATGGGCGAGGATGTCGAGAGCCGGCGCAAGTTCATCGAAGAAAATGCGTTGGACGTCCGGAACCTGGACGTATAGTTGATCTCGCCGCCGTCAACCGTTCGAGTGAACCGCAAAGGGGCGGATCGGCTTCAATCGGGACATCCCTGGATTTTTGCAAGTGACATTCTGGATCGCGGCGCGGCGCAGCCTGGCGATGCGGTTCAGGTTATCGACTACAAGGGCCGCATTCTCGGCACGGCGCACTATAGCTCCACTTCGCAGATCGCTCTGCGCCTTCTCTCGACCCAGACGGAAGAGGTCGATGAGAGCTTTCTGCGGAAGCGAATTGCCGCCGCCTACGCTTATCGCGGGCGCGTGGTATCGAATTCAGACGCTTACCGGCTGGTGCATGCGGAAGGCGACCTGCTTCCGGGGTTGATCGTAGATCGTTACGGCGATTGGCTGGCGGTGCAGTTGCTCGATCAAGGAATGGACCGCATCGCGCGCGAAGTTGTAGAGGCGCTGAATGGATTGCTGAATCCAAAGGGCATTGTCGCGCGGAACGATGCGCCGGTCCGGGCCAAAGAGAATCTGCCCCAGCAGATGCAAATTCTTGCGGGAGAAGTTCCCGAGCGCGTTCCGATTCAAATGAACGGCCTGCGGTGGGAAGCGGATCTTCTTGGCGGACAGAAGACCGGCGTGTTTCTGGATCAGCGCGAGAATTACCTGGCGGTGCGGCGCTACGCGCATGGAAGAGCGCTCGATTGCTTTAGCGGCACGGGAGGATTCGCGCTGCACCTGGCGTCGAGTTGCGAATCGGTGGAAGCGGTGGAGAGCTCGGCGCGGGCGCTCGAAATCGCAAGAACGAACGCAAGCATCAATGGGCTGACCAACGTCGCGTTTCACGAAGCGAACGTGCTCGAGTATCTACCCGGCCTGGTGGCGGCCAGGGCCAGTTTCGATATCGTCGTGGTGGATCCTCCGGCCTTCACGAAATCGCGGGCGGCTGTGGAGAGCGCGGCGCGAGGTTACAAGGAGATCAATCTGCGAGCGCTGCGGCTCTTGCGGAGCGGGGGCATTCTGGTGAGCTGCTCGTGTTCTCATCATATGAGCGAAGCGCGTCTGCTCGAGATCATCGCCTCCGCGGCGCTCGATTGCGGGAAGCAGTTACGCGTTATGGAACGGCGCACCCAAGCGCAAGATCATCCTATCCTGCTCACGGTGCCGGAGACACATTACTTGAAGTGCTTAATTTTCGAAGTGCTTTAAAGCGGATTCCGAAGTTGCATTCGGTATGATTTCCCAACCCTGGAAGGATGACGGTACGATGAGATCAGGCGACGTTCTGAATAGTCTTTTCAAATGCGCTAAGTGGCTCGCCCTGCTGACCTGCGTAGTTTTTCTGGCGTCCGTGCTGGACAACGTACCGGACTGCCCGGAGTTATTGAACCAGAAGGCCGCCTCGATGGCGATTCACTTTGATACCGCGGTAATTCCGGACTCTCCGTACGCAAGCTTTATTTCGACGTTACAGCTTCCGGTTGGAGAACAGTCCGTAATATGCGAGCGGCCGCTAAGGCGCACTTATTGCGTCAGCCGATCGTTTTCCCAAGCTGCCGATCCCTCCCCGCCGCTGACCTAGTTTTCTTTCCTAACTGTCCTTGTCTTATGTGGCTCAAGGGCTTTTCCGCATTAAGGTTCCGAGCCCGAGTCCCTGTTGAGGCAAGTGCCGGAAAACCAATTCAGGCAACGAAAAGGATGTGGATCAATGAACGTGGATCTCGTAAACAAGCGCTGGATCTGCACTCCAGGCGAAACCGAAGCAGAGCCCGGAGCTCCGCAAAGTTCATATACTCATGAGGAACTCGTCCACGTATTGTAAACACGGGAACTGAGATGAAGATCGGCACTCCACATTTAATCGGCCACGCCTATGCCGTTCATTTCGGATGCGTTGGGCTCGGCCTCTTTTCTTTTATGCTTTTGAACCCGGCCGCGGGGCTCGAAGGACAAACGACGCTCCAATCGCAAGAGGTGATCGCGGGCATTGACAAGGCGCAAGAAAATCGAGAGCAGAAGCTGGCCGGGTACGCGGCGGTGGAACATTACACAGTTCGTAACAGCCACTTCGAGGAAGCTGCTGAAGCGATGGCCAATGTCCGCTACAAAAAAGAAGTTGGCAAAAGGTATCAGGTCCTGTGGCGCAAGGGGCCTGGAATTCTACAACGACGGGTGATCAATCGCATTCTCAGGGAGGACGCCATCCTAAGCCGTCCATCGGAACGACCGCAAACTCTTTTCACGTCAGCGAACTATTTCATGAAGGTGCAAGGAACGCAAATCCTGAACGGGAAGTTGTGCTACATCGTCAACATCCATCCGCACATGCACAATTTTTCGCTGATTGAGGGCACAGCCTGGGTTGAAATCGAAAGCTTCTCGCTGGTGCGGATCGAAGGAAGGCCAGCGGCCAGCCCCTCTTTTTGGATAGGCCGTCCCTTGATCGAACGGGAATACACGGTCTTGGACGGGCTCTCATTTCCCCAACACAGCCGCGCGATTTCCAAAGGATTTTTCGCCGGCAAATCCGAACTCGACATTGACTACAGCAAGTATGTGGTTTCCAAATAAACCCGATCCGACAAAAAGGAAACTGGGAAAATTCAGCTTTAGAGCACGATTCGCGAATCTCCCTCGCGGCGCGTGACGTGCTGGCGGTCAAGATATTCGAGCAGCGGAATAGCATATTTGCGTGAAATTCGCATCCAGTCCTTAAATTCCGGAACCGAAAACCGGCGGCCCGGCTGGACGGATAGCGATTCGCGGATATGGGCGATGGCGTCCGAATGGAATACCAGATCTTCCGTAACGCGCACCAATTTGCGGTTCTTCACCAACGACTCCAAAAGCCCGCGGCCCTGGTTGGCATCCGCGCCTAGAGACTTCAAAACCTCATTTACGGGACGCGGTTCAAGGCCTGCCTGACGATACGCATGCTCGATATGCAAAAGAGCCTGGCTTTCGTGGTCGCTCAACCGCGCCTTGTGTGTCGCGAGAGAAACGAGGTCTCCCTGTACTCGTATTTCCGGCAAACGATCGAAGACAAGCGTGGCGAGATTCGGCTCCCATCCCATGCGGGCGAGAGAGATGGGCGCGCCGGCCGCCGATGGATTTTTGCGATGGAACGCGCTCAGCCAGTCGAGCAGTTTTCGCCGGCTTGCCGCAATCCAAGCTTTGGTCACGATCCGCTGGGTAGTCTCGGAAAAGACAAGGCGAGGGTTTGCGAGGACGATAGACGTAAGCTCACCGGGCCGCATTCCGGTCGATCGCACGAGATCGGATAAACGGCTGCCATTCGGCCTTTCTTCGATTAGGATCTCGACGCGTTTTGCGTGATCGGCGTGGGCGAGCGATTCCAGCCGGGCAATGGTTTTGACGCGATTGAGGCGCGCGGGAGGGAACGCATCAATCACATAGCCGCCGCCAGCCGTCTGTGGCGGCGAAAGGTTACGGAGCACGAAACGATCGCCGGGCAGCGCGAGGAACGGTTCGGAGAGCCGCACGCGCGCGAGTGTTTGCACGCCGGTTTTCTTCAGAACTTTCACCGTGGCGGGGATATCCGCGGTTCCTATGTGAAAGGTAAAGCTCTCGCCGCGCCGAGGCGGGTCTGAGGGATGCAGCCATTCTATGGAGACGTCCAGAAGCGATGCCGCTTCGAGGCCCTGAGCATGGTGGAGAGTAAATCCACGTCGAATTTCGGCGCTATCGATGCCGGTTAAATTGACAGCCACTCGCTGTCCAGCGGCAGCGGCTTCGATGAACTCGCTATGTGCCTGCAATCCCCGAACGCGCGCGGTTTGTCCGGACGGATGAATTTGCAGCGTATCCCCGGTGCGCATTGCGCCGCTCCACAGCGTTCCGGTGACAACCGTGCCGAATCCTTTCAGCGCGAAACTGCGATCGATGGGAAGACGAGCTAAGCCGCTGTCATCGCAGGGCGAAATACGGTCCGTCAAAAGCGCCAGTTCATCCTTCAATTCCGCGAGACCGACGCCTGTGACCGCGCTAACGGACACGAGCGGCGCATCGCCGAGAAAGGAATCCGCGCAGAGAGCCCGAACGCTCTCCGTCGCAGCCCGGATCCGCTCGGGAGTTGCGAGATCGATCTTGGTCAATACGATAATGCCGTGCTCAATGCCCAACAAGCGGCATATGTCAAAATGCTCGCGGGTTTGCGGCTTTACGGATTCGTCGGCTGCGACTACCAAAAGAACGGCTTGGATGCCACCGGCTCCGGCGAGCATATTGCGTATAAAACGCTTGTGCCCCGGCACGTCGATGAAGCCGATCCGGCGTCCGTTGGGCAAAGTGAGATGAGCGAACCCGAGATCAATCGAAATCCCGCGTTTTTTCTCCTCGGCAAGACGGTCGGTATCGATGCCGGTGAGGGCGTAGACGAGAGATGTTTTTCCGTGATCGATATGGCCGGCAGTTCCAATCACGAGTCCGCGCGGACTAGTCATAGATACTATCTGACATGATCTCGAATCGATTGGAAGAACTGCGGCGACGCCATGCGCGGGCGGAAGAAGGCGGCGGCGCGGAGCGGAAACAGAAGCAGCATCGGGAAGGCAAGCTCTCGGCTCGCGAGCGCGTCAATCTGCTGCTCGACGAAGGCAGCTTTGAAGAACTGGACAAACTGGTCCGGCATCGGTGCCATAACTTCGGGATGCAAAACAACGTGATCGACGGCGATGGATTTGTGACCGGATATGGACTGATTCATGGACGCCAGGTTTACGTTTTCGCGCAGGACTTTACGGTTTTCGGCGGCTCGCTTTCCGAGGCAAATGCGCAGAAGATCGTCAAGTTGATGGATCTGGCTTTGAAAACGGGCGCGCCGATCATCGGGCTGAACGATTCCGGCGGCGCTCGTATTCAGGAGGGCGTCGTTTCACTCGCGGGGTACGCGGATATCTTCCTGCGCAACACCCTTGCAAGCGGGGTGGTGCCCCAGATCTCAGCCATTATGGGCCCGTGCGCCGGGGGAGCGGTCTATTCGCCCGCTCTCACCGACTTTGTCTTCATGGTGGATCAAACCAGCCACATGTTTGTGACCGGTCCGGACGTGATCAAGACGGTCACGCATGAGGACGTGACCAAAGAGAATCTGGGCGGGGCAATGACGCATAACGCGACCAGCGGAGTGGCGCAGTTTCTGGCGTCGGGCGATGAAGATTGTCTTCGGAGCATTCGCGAGTTAATGCGGTTTTTGCCGCAGAACAATTTAGATGGCGTTCCGCGGCAGGCGAGCAAGGATTCCGAGGACCGGAAGGATGCCGAGCTCGACACCTTGATACCGGCGGAATCGAATAAGCCCTACGACATGAAAGATGTGATCTGCCGTGTTGTCGACGACGCGTATTTCTTCGAAGTAGCGGAGCATTTCGCGAGGAACATGGTGGTCGGCTTCGCCCGGATGGGAGGCGAGACCGTCGGAGTGGTGGCCAACCAGCCCGCCCATCTCGCGGGATGCCTGGATATCAATTCTTCTACCAAAGGAGCGCGATTCGTCCGTTTTTGCGATGCTTTTCAGATTCCCATTTTGACGTTCGAAGACGTTCCGGGTTTTTTGCCGGGAACGGCCCAGGAGTTCGGCGGCATTATCCGGCATGGCGCTAAACTGCTGTACGCCTACGCGGAAGCCACGGTGCCCAAAATCACGGTGATCACGCGCAAAGCTTATGGCGGAGCCTATTGCGTCATGGGATCGAAGCACCTTCGGACCGACGTGAATTTCGCATATCCGACAGCCGAGATTGCCGTGATGGGTCCCGAGGGCGCGGTAAACATCTTATACCGGCGCGAGCGCCAGCCGGCCGGAACTCCGGAAGAAAGCCGGCAAGCCAAAATCGACGAGTACCGGGAGCGCTTTGCAAATCCGTTTGTCGCCGCGGAGCGAGGTTATATCGACGATGTGATCGAGCCGCGCGAGACGCGTCCCAAGGTGATTCGCGCGCTCAGGATGCTGGCGAATAAAACGGATAGCATGCCGAGAAAGAAGCACGGGAACATTCCGCTGTAATTTGAATATTTACATTGTGTAAATACAGTCGATGCGTTATAGTTGGGACGAAGAAAAAAGCCGCGGCAATCTCGCGCGACACAAAATCGTCTCCGAGGATGCAGCCCACATCTTCGAAGGACCAACGGTTGAGCGCATCGACGACCGCTTCGGGTACGGCGAAACCAGGGTGTATGCGATCGGTTTGGTGAACGGATTGGAAGTCACGGTAATTTACACCGACAGGGACAATGACGAAAGGCGCATCATCTCAGCGTGGCGGGCGGAATCGCATGAGCGACGCATCTATTGGCAAAACATCCGAGACTAAGCGCGGCACGGGTACGGACTGGAAGAAACTGGGGAGAATGAGCGATGGCGCTATCCGCAAGGGTGTCAGATCCGATCCCGACGCGCATGCGACAGATGAAGCGTTCTGGAAGGATGCCAAAGTCGTATGGCCGTCCCGGAAAGAACCGGTGACGATGCGGCTGGATGCGGATCTGCTCGAATGGTTCCGGCGGCACCGCGGATATCAGACGCGCATCAACGCGATCCTGCGCGCCTATATGAAGGCGCATGCCGACGATCGCCGCTGAGCGCCTTCCGCACACAAGCACGGCCTACTCGCCCGACTCGCTTCCCACCTTCAACACCGCTAGAAAGGCCTCCTGCGGAATATCGACGCGGCCCACGCGTTTCATGCGCCGCTTGCCCTCTTTTTGTTTTTCGAGAAGTTTACGCTTGCGCGTGATGTCGCCGCCATAGCATTTTGCGAGAACGTTTTTGCGCATGGCGGAGATGGTCTCTCTGGCGATAATTTTGGCGCCAATGGCCGCCTGTAAAGCGACTTCGAACATCTGGCGTGGAATCAACTTACGCAGGCGCTCGATCAAGGACTTGCCGCGCTCGTAGGCGAGGTCGCGATGCACGATGATGGAGAGCGCATCGACAGGTTCTCCCGCCACCAGCACATCCAGCTTCACCATTGGCGATATACGATAGCCCGACAAATGATAATCGAGCGAAGCGTAACCGCGCGAAGCGGATTTCAGACGGTCGTAGAAATCGAGCACGATCTCGTTCAGCGGCAGCTCGTAGAGCAAGAGCACGCGGCCGCTGCCGATGTATTCAAACTTCTTCTGAACGCCGCGCTTTTCTTCGAGAAGCTTCAAAATCTCGCCGATGTATTCTTCGCGCGTGATCACGGTCGCGTCGATGATCGGCTCTTCCGTGTGCTTAATGGAAGAGGAATCGGGAAATTTTTGCGGATTATCGACTTCGATCACTTGATCGCCGGTGGTGGTCACGCGGAAGCGAACGCCCGGAGCGGTGGTGATGAGATCGATCTGAAACTCGCGTTCGAGGCGCTCCTGGACGATATCGAGGTGCAGCAGACCAAGAAAACCGCAGCGAAAGCCGAAGCCGAGCGCCGTGGAGTTTTCCGGCTCGAAACTGAAGGCGCTGTCGTTCAACTGTAGCTTCTCCAGAGCGTCGCGCAGCAATCCGTGCTCGTGCGATTCAATGGGGTAAAGCCCGGCAAACACCATGGGCATGATTTCCTGGAACCCAGGCAGCGGCTCATCGGCGGGATTGGCGTCGTCGGTGATGGTATCGCCTACCTTCGCGTCGGAAACGGTCTTGATATTCGCGAACACAAATCCGACTTCGCCCACGGTCAATTCGTCGCACGCCACAGGCTTCGGAGATTGAAAGCCGAGGCCCTCCACGTCGAAGCTTTTTCCGTTCGACCACAACCGGATCCTCTGTCCTTTGCGCAAGGCGCCATCCACGATACGGGTAAGGATAATGACGCCGCGGTAAGAATCAAACCAGGAATCGAAGATGAGAGCGCGCAACGGAGCGTCGGGATTGCCTTTGGGCGCCGGAATGCGCCGCACAATCGCTTCCAAGGTTTCCTTGATCCCGACGCCGTTCTTCGCACTGGCCAGAATCGCATCGCTCGCGTCCAGGCCGATCACCTGCTCGATCTGGTCCCGAACCCGCTCAGGCTCAGCGGATGGCAGATCGATTTTATTGATCACCGGAATAATTTCGAGATCGTGATTCAACGCCAGATAGGTATTGGCGAGGGTTTGCGCTTCGACGCCTTGCGAGGCATCCACGACCAGGAGCGTTCCTTCGCAAGCTTGCAGGCTGCGCGACACTTCGTAAGTGAAATCGACGTGGCCGGGAGTGTCGATCAGATTCAGCTCATAAATATTTCCGTCGCTCGCGTTGTAATTCAAGCGAACGGCGTGGGCTTTGATGGTGATGCCGCGCTCGCGCTCCAGATCCATGGTGTCGAGCACCTGCTCCATCATTTCGCGCTGCGAAACCGCGCCGGTATACTCGAGCAGACGGTCCGCCAGAGTCGATTTCCCGTGGTCGATATGCGCAATGATAGAGAAATTGCGTATAAGACGGGGATCCATGGATGCGGTAGACTGAGACGGGGTAAAACCGAATTATCCCATAGCAAGCGCCCGCCCTTCCTACGCGCCAACCCCGGTTCATGCCTTATCAAACGTTCCAAGGATCGCTCGACGCCGCCGATCTGCGCATTGGCGTGGTGGTCAGCCGCTTCAATGAATTCATCACCGAGCAATTGGCGAAAGGCGCATTGGAAGTTCTCGAAAGACACGGGTGCCGGCACGAGAACATCCGCTTTGTGAAAGTTCCCGGCGCGTGGGAATTGCCGATTGCGGCGAAGATGCTGGCGTCTCATTGCGATGCGATCGTCGCGCTCGGAGCCGTCGTGCGCGGCGACACGCCGCACTTTGAGTACGTGGCCGGCGGAGCTGCCGATGGTTTGAGCCGGGTCAGCATCGAAACGGGCGTCCCCATCGCTTTCGGAGTTCTGACCACGGACGATATGCAGCAGGCGATGGACCGGGCCGGCGGCAAGAGCGGCAACAAGGGATCGGAAGCCGCTGAAGTGGCGATCGAGCTCGCAAATCTAGGTCGGCAACTTAAGGAAAAGCGTTAGCGATGGCAGCCCGCCACCGGTCTCGTAAACGAGCGCTGCAGGTTCTGTTTGAGTGGGACATGCGCCGCGAATCGATCGATGGGGCGATCGCGCATTATTACGAAACGCTCTATTCCGAAGAGAGCGAGAAGAAGCCGAAGCCCGACAAATTTATGGAAGAGCTGGCGCGCGGAACGGTGGCAAATGCCGAGCAGATCGATAAAAAGATAGAGGCGAAATCGGAGCATTGGCGGCTCGAGCGCATGGCCGTCGTGGATCGAAACATTCTTCGGCTGGCGATTTATGAGCTGGGCCAGCAAGCCGTTCCAGCGCCGGTTGTGATTGACGAGGCCATCGAGCTGGCGCGCCAATTCTCGAATGACGAATCGTTGTCGTTCATTAATGGCGTGCTGGATGCCGTACACCGGCAGACGGTGGCGGCGGGTAATTAGTCCAGGCCTGAGCCTCCTCGCGTTATCGCGATTCTGGAAGTGGCTCCGTTCCCTGGCTAAGAATCCCGACGTACTTCCCGTAGGCAAACAGCCGACCCTTTTGCCGACCAGTGATCTCTTCGAGAATTCCTAGGTTAAGCAGATGTTTGATAGTCTTCGAAACCGTCGGAATTGAGATGTTGAGCGACTTTGAAGCGTGTGAGATCGAGAGTATTGGTCGCCGCTGCAGGAGATGAAACACGAGGAGCGCTGATGCCGCTGAGCGTCCGAGAGCCTCGATTTTTCGTCGATCCGCTGCGAGGAGCGTTACGATCTGTCTCGCTGCCTCGACTGCCTGAGTCGCGGTCTCCTCGACGCCTCGCAAAAAGAATTCAACCCAAGCCTCCCAATTTCCCTCCAACCGCACTTCCTGGAGTAGCTCATAATATCTTTGCCGGTTTCGCTTCAGGTATAGACTGAGATAAAGCGCCGGGTCGCGGAGCACGCCCGCGGCGCACAGTAAGAATGTGATGAGCAATCTTCCCAGTCGTCCATTGCCGTCCAGAAAAGGATGAATTGTCTCAAATTGCACATGTATGAGAGCGGCTTTTACTAGGACCGATAGCGGTGGTTCTTTTGAATGCAAAAAACGCTCAAAATTTGCCAGGCATTCCTCAAGTTCCTGATGAGGCGGCGGTGGAACGAAGGCGGCATTGCCCGGACGGCTGCCCCCAATCCAGTTTTGCGAGACCCGAAACTCGCCGGGTGTTTGGTGTCCGCCGCGGCCATCTCTCATGAGGACATCATGGATTTCGCGGATTAGTCTCAGGGAGAGCGGGAAGTCTCCCTGAAGACGTTGCAGCCCATGGGACATTGCGGCCACGTATCGGGAGACTTCCTGGACGTCGTCGAGTGGCACGCCGGGAACTTCATCGCTCTCAAATAGAAGTAAGTCGGACAGGGAGGATTGCGTCCCCTCAATCTGCGAGGAAAGAAGGGCCTCCTTGCGAACATACATATAGATGAAAAGGTCGGGATCGGGCAATACTAGAGTGATGCCATCGAGCCTTCCGAGCGCCTGATTCGCCCGTTCGAGAAGCGGCTCCATGCCGGACATATTGACGGCAGGATCTGGGGGCAGAGGCGGCGGAATGTACGCGCGGTATGATTCTTGGGGAATGCGACAAGCGACGTACCGGCCGATACGGCCCGATTGAAGCGGTCCTTTCAATAGAGGGATCCTATTGAAAGGATAACGCGGTTTCCTTTCAATAGCGAAAAGCTCCTCACTTTCCGATGCAAAACGTCGAAAATATCCGGTTCAAAATGTCATCCGCTGTAGTCGCGCCGGTGACGGCGTCGATGGGCCGGAGCGCCGCGTAAAGGTCGAGCAGCAGCATCTCGTGCGGAATCTGAAATTCGACCGCTCGACGGGCATTCCCGAGCGCTTCCAGGCTTTCGCGCAGCAGCGCTTCGTGCCGGATATTGGTAATGCTGCCGCTTTCGGGCGCCCCCAGCCCTTCCGGCGCGAGCCGCCGCAGAAGCGAATCTTTGAGCTGCGGAATTCCTTCGCCGGTCAATGCGGAAACCGGCAGGAGATCGGGAACGCCGTTCCAGCGCCGATCGAGATCGCTTTTGTTGCCGACGACGAGAGCGCGTCGATCGCGCAGTTTCTCGAGAAGCGCCCGATCTTCCTCTTCGAGCGTCGCTGACAAATCGAGCACGAGAAGTGTCAAATCGGCATCGGCCATGGCCTGATAGGCGCGCTCGATTCCCAGCGTCTCAACCAGATCTCTGCCTTCGCGGATTCCGGCCGTATCGACCAGCTTCACTGGAATACCTTCGATTGAAGTCGCCTCCGAAACCAGGTCGCGGGTGGTTCCCGGAATATCGGTGACGATGGCGCGATCCTGCTCGAGGAGCCGGTTAAAAAGGCTGCTCTTGCCCACGTTCGGCCGACCCGCGATAGCAAGCGTGAAACCTTGATAGACAAGTTTTCCCGCGCTGAAACTGGCGATCAGTTTTTCCACTGCGCGCTCGACCGGCTCAAGCCTGCGCAGAATCTCCTGGGGCGAGGCGACGCCGATATCGTCCTCCGCGAAATCGATTCCAGCTTCGAGGAGGGCAATCAACTCGAGGAGTTGCTCCTTGATGGGGCAAATGCGGCGCGAGACGGAACCCTCGGCCTGCTGAGCGGCAACCCGGGCCTGATAGAGCGTCGTCGCGTCGATGAGATCGCGAACGGCTTCCGCTTGCGGCAGGTCGATCCGGCCATTCATGTAAGCGCGCAAGGTAAACTCGCCAGGCTCGGCTATGCGCGCGCCCGCTTCGACGGCTCTTTCGACGCAGAGGCGCAGGACCACTGGAGAGCCATGGCAGGAAATCTCGACGACATCTTCCGCAGTGTAGGACCGAGGCGCTTCAAAAAACGAGACGACGGCCCGATCTATCACCGCTCCACCGGCATCCACGAGTTCGGCGAGTTCGCTCGACCAGCTACGCCAGCGGGGTTGATGCGCAAAACGCAGAATCGATCCAGCGATTTCCCGGCTGCGCGGCCCGGAGATCCGCACAACGCCCAGGCCGCCGCGGTTATTCGGAGTGGAAAGGGCGACGATCGTGTCGCGCGGATTCATCGATCGGGAGCGATTAACGGGGACCGCGGCCGCGGCCCCCACCAGGCTGCCGATTTCCACCGCGGTCTTCGCGATTCCCCAATCCGCCGCGATGCTCGCCTGCGCCGCGGAACCCGTTTCCACGGCTTCCCGGGTGTGGTCCGCGAGGAGGCGCCGGTGGAGCGGGAGGAGTGGGCATATCGGCGGGAATCACCACGACCGCGCGGGCCGGTCCCATGCCGACGCTTTCACTCCGTAGATCCTTTTCCTCACGGAGGGCCAGGTGAATCACCCGGCGCTCGCGGCTGCTCATGGGATTGAAGTGGAACGGAACCCGCGTACGCTTGACTTTTTCCGCCGCCGCCAAGGCGCTCATGCGTAGTTCTTCCACGCGTAACAGGCGATAGTCGTTGGCATCGAAAGAGATCAAGGAATGATCTTCCGCCGGAAGACGCAGCGCCTCCATGGATAAATGCTCTAACGCGAGCAGCAACTCCGCGCGGTTGGTGAGCAACAGTTCGACATCGGGACCTGAAAAGTGGATGGTAACCTCGGGATTCTCCACTTCAGGATGGGGGTTCGCGGCAGCGCGCAGCTCATAGGAGAGCCCGAAGCCGGCGTGTTCGAGCAGCGGCAGGAGAAACTCGTCCAATTTCGGCCGCAGCGATTCCACAGTGTATTTCATGCAGATTATTTCTTTACCGTTTTCCTGACAGGCGCTTTGGCCGGAGGCGGCGGAGGGGGCGCAGGAGTGGGCATGAACCTGTTGATGATAAGCTGCTGAGCGATTCCAACCACGTTACCGGTCAACCAATATAGTACAAGTCCGGCAGAGGCGTAATAGAACATGAACCCGAAGAAAAGCGGCATGAACATCATCATTTTCTGTTGATTCGGGTCCACGCCCGCGGCTGGCGTCAGCTTCTGCGAAAAGAACTGCGTGGCGATCAGGATGATGGGGAGCAGATGGATAGGAAGCGATTCGGGCGATGAAAGATCCGGGACCCAGAGCCAGCCGGCGTGGCGCAGCTCGATGGCGATGTCGAGCACGCGATAAAAGGCATAGAAGAACGGCAGTTGCACCAGCATCGGCAGGCAGCCGCCGACGGGATTGACGCCTTCTTTTTTGTAGAGGGCCATCACCTCCTGGTTCTGCTCGGCTTTCCGCGGATCGCGGAGGCTGATGCTTTTGTACTTTGCGTTAATGGCCTGAATCTGCGGCTGCAGCTTCTGCATTTTTCGCGCGGATTTCAGACTGGTGAGCCGGAAAGGGAACAACGCCAGGTTGATGATCAAAGTGACCAGGATGATGGCCCAGCCATAGTTATTGGTCCAATGATCGTTCATCCAGTTCAGCCACAGGAATAACGGTTTCGCGATGACGCCGAAAAACCCCCAATCCACAATCTGCGCGAGCTTGGGATTGACGTGCTTGAGAATATCGATGTCCTTCGGTCCGAGGAACAACGAAAAATCATTCTGCGGTCCGGTGGAGATACCGTCGCCGACGTAGGCGGTGGGTTTCTCTTCATTCGGAAGCTTCACTTCATCGCTATAGGTACGGATTTCCAGCGCTTCCGAATCGACCGGCAGGGCAACTGCCGCGAAAAAATTGTCTTCGAGGCCGCCAAAGGTGTAGTTGCCCGTATCGGTAATGGGCCCATTCTTGGCGTCCTTAGGGGTTTTGGTGATGAGCTTGCCCGCGCCCGTGTCATAACGGACGGTGTGTTCCCGGGAAGAAGCGTTGCGAACTTTCTGATCGCCGAAGCCGCCGCGCCACATCAACAAATGAGGCACGGGCGTGTTGTTCTCGATAACGACGGATTTTATTTGGGAGAGATAGCTATCCTGGCTGAACTGGAACGATTTTCGGACAGTGGTTTTTCCATCGGAGAACTCGTAATCGATTCCGAGGCCATTCGGCGACAGCCTGGCTTGATAAAGAACGGTGTTCGGATCAAACGGGAGCTTCTCGCCCGTGACTTCAATGGTGAAGGGCAGCGGGACGTCTTTGGCCGAAGTATTGATGACTTCCAAGGGCTTACCGGCGTCATCCCGATAGCGCTTCAACACCCAACTCTTGACCGCGGCGCCGCGGTTGGTAAAGACGATGTGATAGAGCGAGGTGTCGATTTCGTTCGTAGTTTCAGCGGCGGCTTGAACCTGGCCCGCCGTGGCTGGAATTTGCAGCGTAACTTGAGCGGCGGGAATTGGCGGCTCCGGCTTTTGCGCCAGGGTGGCGGCGGCCTTATTATTTACGGGCGTTACCGGCTTGGGCCCGGGCGCCGGCTTGAAGAGGTACTGCGAGACCAGCAGCACCAACATCATGAGCGCGAGCGCGATCGGCAGTCGTTTTTCTAAAGACGGCGGACCGCCGGGATTATTCGCCATTGTGCAAACTCGATTTCATAGTCAGTGGACGGGGTCGTATCCACCCTCGTGGAATGGATGGCAGCGGCCTAGCCGTTTCAGACCCATCCAGATACCCCTGGCAACGCCATGCCTCTGAATGGCTTCGGCCATGTATTCGGAGCAAGTCGGATGAAAACGGCAGGCGGAGGGCAGAAGTGGCGAGATAAACCACTTGTAGCCCTTCAGGAGAGCGATCAAGATCTTCCGCATCGCGCAAATATCCGGCTGACTTCGCGGCGCAAATCCTCAAAGGGCGCTTCCAGAACGCTGCGCCGTGGATTGAAAACGATAGCCCAGTTCATGGGAACGATCTCGAGCTGCGTACGAACCGCTTCCCGCATCCGGCGCTTCACGCGGTTGCGGACGACTGCTTTTCCCACGGCGCGCGGCACCGTAAAGCCGAAGCGGGAAGGCGCCGGCTCGCCCGGTAGCGGCAAACAAAAGGCGGCGAAATAGCGGCTGGTCATGCGGGTACCGGTTTGATAAATGTTGCGGAATTCAGACGACCGGAGAACCCGCCTCAGTTTCGTAATCGCCCAGCCGGATTACTTGGAGTCGCGTACAGCCGGCTCGTCGCTAACCGTTAATTTATGCCGCCCCTTAGCGCGGCGGCGGGCCAGCACGGCCCGGCCATCGGCGGTCTTCATGCGGGTCCGGAATCCATGGGTTTTCGCCCTATGCCGGTTATTCGGCTGAAACGTACGTTTTGGCATTACAAATCCTTCCGGTTAATGTGGGAGCGGCAAGCGGTTGTTATCGGCCAAGACGCCTAAGAGTTCACTCGCGCGAAGACACACTGCTGCGGGGCCACTGACCTCAAACAACCAGTATAAGTCGTTGGAAAAACGGGTGTCAAACGGCGGGGGGATTGGGCGCTTTCCAACCGGTTGGACAGGTCAAAGGGAGCACGCGGAGAAAAGCCACGCGTCTTCTCCTTGACGGTCTAGGAAAGGTTGCGTTAACATTCTCCTAGACCGGCAAGGAGTAGATGAATGGGTAAACAAGTTGAGCTTTTACAAGGAACGCTCGATTTGCTGATTCTAAAAGCGGTATCGCTCGGACCGCTGCACGGATATGGCATTCTGCTGCGGATTCAACAGATTTCTAAAGATCGTTTGGAGATTCTGCAGGGATCGCTCTATCCGGCGCTTTACCGGCTGGAACATCAGGGATGGATTGCCAGCGAGTGGGGGGAATCGGAAAACAAGCGCAAGGCGAAGTATTATCACTTGACCGTGCCCGGCAAGGGGCGGCTACGCGAGGAAACCGAGAAGTGGAATCGGATGGCCGATGTAATGGGCGGCATTCTCGAGACCGCAGCGGAGGAGTTGTGATGCTAGCCGCGCGGATTCGCTCGTGGTGGAAAGCGGTAACGGTGCGCTCGCGGATGGAGAAAGAGATGGACGCCGAGCTGCGCTTTCACATCGAGAGCTACGCCGACGATCTGGCTCGCACGGGAGTGCCTCGGGCGGAAGCGCTCCGGCGAGCGCGAGTGGAGTTCGGCGGCGTGGAAATTCACAAAGAAGAGTGCCGCGAATCATTGGGACTGCGCCTTTGGGATGAGCTTCGCGCGGATATTCGTTATGGCGCGCGCATGCTCCGGCAGAGTCCCGGATTTACCGCGGTAGCCGTTCTATCGCTTGGTTTGGGTATCGGAGCGAATACGGCGATCTTCTCACTGGCCGAAGAAGTGCTTCTTAAGATGCTTCCTGTGCCGCATCCGCGAGAGTTGCGGCTGCTGTCGTGGATTTCGGGGCGGAAGCTCGTGATGGACGGCATCAGTGGGAATTTTTCGCAAACACGTACCGGAGAATCGACGAGCACTTCGTTCTCCTATCCGGTTTTTACCGAACTTCGCCGGAATGAAGTTTTTGACAGCTTATTTGCGTTCAAAGATCAGTAGTGTCCCAACGTTTATTCAAATAAAGACAGTTGATCGCGCGAGCCGGTGGACGGTGAGTCTTCGAGCGAGCGATTAAGTAGTTGATCCAACGAAGTTTTCTCGAACATAGTAAGACTCAA
>Ga0208220_1000055_pt1 | contig 40087 bp, 29 predicted proteins | sample NGESurdeep092012_9_FD_184484 | JGI IMG/M metagenome (GOLD analysis project Ga0208220, IMG submission 184484) | Arctic peat soil microbial communities from Barrow, Alaska - NGEE Surface sample F53-1 deep-092012 (SPAdes) | ecosystem: Environmental > Terrestrial > Soil > Wetlands > Peat ...
CGGGCGGTCCGGCCCTGCCGCCGCTGCCGAGAAACTATTCGCCCGCCGCGGGCGGTGCCGCCACCCGCGCGGCCGCAGCCGGCGGCGTCGGCCGGGCCCGGATCAGGGAGGCGCCTCAGTTCGGGGCCGCCCCGGTGGAGACCGCCACCCGCGGCCAGGACGGCGCCAGCCAGCCGCCCGCGGTCGCGCCCAGGCAGCCCTGGTACCAGGTTGTGGGCGAGCCCGCCGGGGCCGCGCGAGGGGGGCTGGCAGCCGAGAAGGCGCAGGCTAAGGCGGGCACGGCGGCCCAGGCGAGGCAGCGGGCGGCCGCGTTGCTCGGCCCGTCGGCCACCCGGGCCCGGCTCGCCCGCGACCCGGCCAAGGCGCCGCTGCCGTACGCCGCCCCGCACCCGCGGGGCCTCCCGGCCGCCGTTGACGGTCGTCAGAACTGCGGCCCGCTTGAGGCCATCTTGTGGCGGCAGTGGGACGCCGCCACGACCGCTCCGCCCCCGCAGGCCATCGCCGCCGTCGAGCGGCTGGCCGACTTTCCCCTGGCGCTGCAGGAGAAGCTGGCCAACGGGCTCGACGGCATCTACGTCGGCGCGGGCGGAGTGCCCGATCTCGACGACATGGGCGGGCTGCACGGCGTCCAGCTGCCGTCGGGCAAGGCGACCTGGGACGCCTGCGCGGGCGCCTACGGTGACCGCAAGATCGTGGTCGGCACCCGGCCGTCGCCGACCCCGGACGTGATGTGCCACGAGGTCGGGCACGCGCTCGATGATCTCGACAGCCCGCCGGGAAAATGGCAATCCGACTCGCCCGAGTTCAGGCGGATCTATGATCAATGTCAGCCGTACATAGCAAGCGACTTTCATCGCCAGGGCGGCGGACTTGGGCGTAAGGAGTTCTTCGCGGATTCGTTCGCCGCGATTGCATCGGCGCAGCGGCCGGCGCTTGTCGATATGCTGGGCGGCAACACGCGGCTCGCGCTCCAGGTCATGCTGTACTTCAACCGGCGTTATGGCATCTAGGGTGAGCTGCGATGTTCGTGATACGACTACCGAACGGGAACCTGCAGGTTCCGCAGACCGCCATCCACACCGGGGATGGGCGGATCATCGGCGATGTGTACGTGGAGATAGGCCCGCAGGACGCCGATTACGCCCGCCTCGCGGCCCAGGCGATCACCCCCGATGAGGCGGAGCAGCGCAAAGACCAGTGGCGGGCCGGGGACGCGGCGCTGCTGCGCGAGTTCCAGGAGTTCGCCAGGCTCGTCGGGGACCAGTATTGGCCCGGGCAGGACGCCGAGCCCGACGAGTAGTCGCGCCGAGCGCGCCCCTGCGGCAGAACGCGCCCGGCCACCGGACGCCGCCCCGCAGGCCGGTGCCCGGCTAATAACCTGGCTAGGAAGCGGCCGGGTGTCCCTCTGGCGAAACCTCGCTATCGCCGCGCAGCAGGGCGCGCACCTCGGATTCACGGAACCGTCGGTGCCCGCCGGGCGTGCGGATGCTGGTGATTCGTCCCGATGCCGCCCACCGCGTGACGGTCTTCGGGTCCACCCGGAACAGGGCGGCTACCTCCCCCGGGGTGAGCAGCCGCTCATTGTTGCCGTCCACGTTCCATCTCCTCGTACTCGGTCGGAGTATGCCCATAGTTTGGCGACAAACGGGTACTTTCTGCCTAGATTTCTGGAAATTAGCCTAGCGATTCGCTTGTCGCTCTGGGTGACTTGCGAAGTATTTGTGGCGCGACGTGGCACTATGCGGGTGCCGGGCTTGCACTAGGGTTACGAGGTGGTTGATCTCGTTTCGCTCGATGAGATACGCGCCGCCGCCGATCGGCTGCGCGGAGTGACTGTTCGGACGCCGCTTCTCGCCTTTCCCGGTGCCGCGGCCGCCGTCGGGCCGCCCGCCCTGCTCATCAAGCCCGAGTCGCTCCAGCCGACCGGCGCGTTCAAGCTTCGCGGCGCCTACAACGCGATCGCCGCGCTGCTGGACGAGTCGAGGCCGCCGGGCGTGGTCGCGCACTCGAGCGGCAACCACGGATTCGCCGTCGCCTACGCCGCCGCCCTGCTCCGGCTCCCGGCTGCGATCGTCGTGCCGGACACCGCGCCGCCGGTCAAGACCGATCTGATCCGCGGCGTCGGCGCCGAGCTGGTCACGGTCGCGCCCACGCTGGCGGCCCGGATCGCGGCGTCGGGGCGGATCGCGAGCGAGCGCGGCTACGCCGAGATCCCGCCCTTCGACGACCGGCGCGTGATCGCCGGGCAGGGCACGGTCGGCCTGGAGATAGCCGAGGACCTCGCCGGCGGCCAGGGCGGCCGTCCCCCGGCCGCCGTCCTCGTCCCGGTCGGCGGCGGCGGGCTGGTGTCGGGGATCGCGGTCGCGGTCAAGGCGCTGCTGCCGGGAACGCGGGTCGTCGGCGTCGAGCCGGAGTTCGCGGCCGATGCGCGTGACTCGCTCCGCAGCGGCGCGCGGGTCGCCTGGGCGGCGGCCGACACCGCCAGGACCAAGGCCGACTCGCTCCGGGTGGAGCAGGTCGGCGAGCTCACCTTCCCGCATATCGAGGCGCTGGTCGACGACATCGTGACGGTCAGCGAGCGGGAGCTGCTCGAGGCCGTGCGGCGCCTCGCGCGGCAGGGCAGGCTGGTGGCCGAGCCCGGCGGCGCGGTCGCGGTCGCGGCGGCGCTGTTCAGGGACCCGGCCGAGCTGGGGCTGATCTCAGGCGCAACGGCAGCCCCGGTGGTCGCGGTGCTGTCGGGGGGCAACATCGACCCGACCCTGCTGGCCGAGCTCCTGGACGGCCCGTCCTACACTGGGTAGTGCTATGAAAACAAGTGCCCTGCGAACCGCGTTTGTCTACACCAGCGCCCGGATCATCATGTTCGGCGCCTCGGTCCTGGTCCTGTTCTGGGCGGGGGCACGCGGCCTGCTGCTGCTCGGGCTGGCCCTGATCATCAGCGCGCTGCTCAGCTACGTGCTGCTCAACAAGCAGCGCACGATCATCGCCGACAAGCTGAACGGGCGGCTGAGCCGGGTCGGCAGGAAGGCCGGCGAATTCAGCAGGCGCCTCGATGACGGCACCGCCCTCGAGGACGCGGACGGGGACGACGCCGGCGTCGACCCCGAGCACGTGGTGACGCCGGACGCGGAAGAGCCCGTCCTCGGCTTCCCCAAGGCGTAGCCCGGCCGGGCGGCCTTCAGACCAGCCAGCCGCCGCGGGTCAGCTGACCGAGCACCGCCGCGACCGCGTCGTGCCTGGAGACGAGCGAGGTGTCGATGACGACGTCCGCGTCGTCGGGCGCCTCGTAGGGGTCCGAGATCCCGGTGAACGAGCCGATCACGCCCGCTCGCGCCTGCGCGTACAGGCCCTTGCGGTCGCGCGCCTCGCACACCTCGAGCGGCGTCGACACGTGCACCAGCAGGAAGTCGCCCACCTCGGAGACCATAGCGCGGACGCCGGCCCGGGCCGCCGCGTAGGGGGCGATCGGCGCGCAGATCGCGATCCCGCCGTGCCGCGCGATCTCGGCCGCCACGTACCCGATGCGGGCGATGTTCAGGTCCCTGTCCTGCCGGGAGAACGTCAGCCCGGCCGACAGCAGCCGTCGCACCAGATCGCCGTCGAGCAGCGAGACCGTTCGGTCGCCGCGCTCGAGCAGCGCGTCGCGCAGGTCCCTGGCCAGCGTGGACTTGCCGGACCCGGACAGGCCGGTGCAGAAGACGACGACCCCGCGGGCCGACCTGGGCGGCCGGGCGCGCCGCAGTTCGGCGGCCACCGCGGCCGGCATCAGCCAGGCGGGCAGCGGGTCGCCGTGGTCGAGCAGCTCGCCGACCTCGCCGTCGGACAGCTCGCTGCGCTCGAGCCCGGGCTCGATGCGCCCGAGCGGCCGCCAGACCTCCGCCAGCGGGTCGTAGGCCCACTCGCCCTCGGCCAGGACCTCCAGGCCGAGCTTCCTAAAGTCAAATTCCGGTTTTCCCGAACGGTCGCGTGGTTCCCCTGTCACCCGCCCGCCGTCTGCCAACAGGTGGGTCGCCCCGTAGGCGGCGGCGACGACCGCGCGGGCCCGCAGCTCGTCGGCCGCGCTGTCCTGCGGCGGCAGCGGCACCGGGACGACGAGGGTGCCGTCGGGGAGCTGGCGGGCGGCCGCGCGGACGGCCCGCACCAGCGCCTCCGGGCGGATGACGAGCTCGGCCGGCCCGGCCACCAGCGGCAGCAGCAGGATTCTCGCCCTGAGCTGGTCGGCCAGGTGCCTGAGCTGTCCGAGCTGACGCTGGCCGAGCGGCCGCCTGGTCGCGAACGCGAGCACCGGGGCGCTGCCAAGCTCGGCCCGCACGTCGGCCGGACGGCGGCGGAGCGCGCGGAACGGGCCGTGCTCGGGCGCGCGCAGCGCGGTGACCGGGCCGGCCAGCCGCAGCGCGTCGCCGGGGGCGTCGAGCGCGGTCCGCTCGGTGATCTCGATCACGGCCAGCGGCGACCCCTCCGGGTCCTGCAGCACCAGCCGGCCTGCGGCGGCCGGGACGACCGCGGCGGGAACGGTGAGCGTCACCGGGATCGGCCACGGGGTGCCGTCGGCCAGCTCGCCGCTGGCGGCGACGGCGGACAGGTCCTCGGCCGTCAGGTACCCGCTCAGGGGGGCCAACGCCCCCGAGGTGAGCAGCTCAAGCTGGCCGAGCTGCTCCTCGCCGGGGGCCCAGGCCGGCCAGCTGGCAAGCTCGGCTGGCAGCTCTTCATCGGACTTGCCCCGGGGGGTATGGGGGGTCGTCCCCCCGGATGAAACCGGCAAGGTCACGTGCGCGCCTCCGTATCGCGGATGTGGACGACGCTCGCCCGCTCAGACGACGCGGGCGAAACGGTCCATCGGCTTGCGGATCACGTACAGCAGCTCATCGTGGCTGTCGGTGAGGCGGCCTCGGGTGAGCCAGGCGATGGCGGCGCAGATGATTCGCATCGACGATGATAGCCCGGCCGGGAGATCGGGTCGCGTCTGCTCGGCCCCGCGGGCGGCGATGACGAGGCCGCGCAGCAGGGCGTAGGACGCGATGCCCTCGGCGCAGACCGCCTTCTCGTAGACGGGCCGGAACGGCCCCGGCACGCCCGGGCGGAACCGGGACCAGACGGCCCCCCGGACCGGGCCGGGCAGCAGCCGGTCGAGCAGCGCCGCCGCGCTGCGCCGGTCGCCGGTCCGCAGCAGCAGCAGGCCGCCTGGCTTGAGCGCGCTGACGAGCCGGTCAAGCACGAGCTCGACGTGGCTGACGCGCTCGAGCAGCAGCGCGCAGTAGACCACGTCGTAGGTCCGCTGCGGGATCGGGGCCGAGCGCAGGTCGCCGGTGATCACGTCGTCGTAGGCGGACTGCGCCTCCCGCAGCGCCTGCCGGGCGACCGGGTTGTCGTCATCGACGACGGAGACCGAGATCTCGAAGCCGCCCTCGGCCAGCCCGGCGATGCCGAGCTCGCGCAGTGGCGCCAGGCTGCCCGCCTGGAGCAGGCTGACCGGGCGTCCGAGGCAGGCGAGCACGTAGTCGCGCAGCGGCCCGGCAAAGAATGGGTTTATCTTGCGCTGAGTATCGGGAGCACCACGCTCCGCAGTCGTCATGTCTGTATGGTAATTGAATAACTACGGATCGCATCAGGTTTGCTTGATGAGGTGTGCCGAGAGCGCGAATAATGTCCTCTAGGTCCCGTATACGGTGGCGCTGTAGACGTCGACCTGGTTCTCGCCGTTGGAGTTGGGCGGCAGGCGCGTGAACCAGACCAGCACGTACCGGCCGCTGGCCGGGGTCGTCAGTCGCAGCTGCACGGTGCCGCCCACGTCGGATGCGCTGGCCGCGACGGGCAGCTCAGCCGGGAGCACGGTGTTCTCCACCTGCACCTGGATGTCCGCGCCAACCGGGGCGCCGAGAACAAGCCGGACGCTGCTGACGGTCACCGTCTTGCCCATGTCAAGCAGCAGGCCGGTGCCCGACTGCAGATTGCCGAACTCCGGTGTCGCGTACCACTTGCTTTCCCATGCCTGGCCGTCGCCGCCGTTGATGATTCCCGGCACGAGGTTCGGATGGTCGCCGTCCGTCACGCCGTCGGGGCCGTAGGCGGTGGCGGACGCGACCGTCAGCACGCGGGCCGACTCGCTGGGAGCGGGGCTCGAACTGACGGATGGGGCGGAGCTGGGGACCGGGGTCGCGGACCGGGCCGCTGTCGTCGTCGTCGCGCCGGGAGCCGGCCCGGCGGCCGTGCGGGACGCCGAAGGGCGGCCGGCCAACGCCACCCCGCCGGAGATCAGGTCATAACCTGCCAGCGCGACGAAGACCACGACCAGGGCCGCCACGCCTGCCGCCCACTTTCTGCCCGGCCTGGGCGACTCGGCACGCTCCGGTCGCGGGCTGCCATCCGGGTCGCTGCTCACCGCGCGCCTCCCCGCAGTAGGACCCTCATACCGGGACCAGCCTGACCCACGGCAGGCGGTCGCGTCCACCGAAGGTTGTCTTTTGCCGGAAAAACCAGGATCAGGTCGCTAGTTGCGGCGAAGAGTCCAGCGCGCGACGCGCACAGCGTTGCGGTTGGCGGCTCCAAATGGCTCGAGGGTCGCATTCAAGCCGGCAATCGCGGCGGGCTGTGGCGGGCGCGTGGACGGCGGGGACGTAAACTATCAGTTGGTCTAGACGTGCGCCCGCATGTGAGCCGGAGGGCGCCGCGGTCCGGGGGCACACGGGGGTTCGTGTGACTCGGTGCCGCCTGCGGGTGGGCCGCGCCCGCTGTACCAGGGAACCCCGCATACCCGACGTTGGGAAACCATGAGCCTTGCTGGACTGCTCGCTGCCGTAGCCGAAGATTCCCAGCTCCGTACCGCGCTCGCCAGCGCTGACACGCCCGGCGCGGGCGAGCGTGACCTCGTCGCGCCGTCGGCCCTGCGGCCGCTGCTCGTCGCGGCGCTGGCGGCCGGGACCGTAGCCCCGGACGGCCGGGGGCGCTTCGTGCTCGCGGTGACCGCGACCGCGCGCGAGGCGGAGGACCTGACCGCGGCGCTCGGCGCCTTCCTGCCCGCGCACTCGGTCGCGACGTTCCCCGGCTGGGAGACGCTGCCGCACGAGCGGCTCTCGCCGCGCTCGGACACCGTCGGTCAGCGGATCGCGGTGCTGCGCAGGCTCGCGCACCCGGGCGCGGTCGGCGACGAGCTCGGCGGTGCGCTCCGGGTGGTCGTGGCGCCGGTCCGCTCGGTGCTGCAGCCGATCGTGGCCGGGCTCGGCGACCTCGAGCCGGTGCGCCTCGTCGCGGGCGACGACGCCGATCCCGAGGACGTGATCACGCGGCTGGTGGAGATCGGCTACGCGCGGGTCGAGATGGTCAGCAAGCGCGGCGAGCTCGCGGTCCGCGGCGGGCTGCTTGACGTCTTCCCGCCGACCGAGGAGCACCCGCTGCGGATCGAGTTCTTCGGCGACACGGTGGAGGAGGTCCGCGTCTTCAAGGTGGCGGACCAGCGCTCGGCGGGCGCCGCCGAGCACGGCCTGTGGGCCCCGCCCTGCCGCGAGATGCTGCTGACGCCCTCCGTCCGGGCCCGTGCCAAGGAACTCGCGGGCCAGCACCCGGCCGTCTCCGACATCCTCGGCAAGATCGCCGACGGGATCACGGTCGAGGGCATGGAGGCCTTCGCCTCCGTCCTCGCCGAACAGATGGAGCTGCTGGTCGATCACCTCCCGCTGGGCGGGGTGCTGCTCGCCTGCGACCCCGAGCGGATCAGGACCCGGGCGATGGAGCTGGTCTCCACCAGCCAGGAGTTCCTCGAGGCGTCCTGGGCGAGCGCGGCCGGCGGCGGCGAGGCGCCGATCGACCTCGGCGGGTCCGCCTTCCAGCCGATCGCGACGATCCGCGAGCACACGGCCGAGCTCGGCATCCCGTGGTGGACGCTGGCCCCGTTCGGGCTGGCCGACGGCGACGGGGAGAACGAGATCCCCGACGGACGGCCCGCCACCATCGCCGAGGATCTGGCGGATGAGAGTCAGCCGGGTCCGTTCGCCATCAGCATTGAGGCTCAGGCGGCAACGGCCTATCGCGGCGAGACCAGCCGCATGATCGGCGACGTGCGCCAGTGGCTGTCCGAGGGCTGGCGGGTGGTCCTGGTCAGCGAGGGGCACGGGCCGGCCCAGCGGCTGGCGGAGGTGCTCCGCGGCGAGGGATTCGGCGCGCGGCTGGGCGACATCGAGGCCGAGCCCGAGGGCGGCATCCCCTACGTGTCGACCGGTGAGCTCCGTCAGGGGTTCAGCTGGCCCGCGGTGAAGCTGGCGGTGCTGACCGAGGCTGACTTCGCCGCCCGGGGCGCCTCCCGGCCGGGCACGCGGGACGAGCGGCGGCTGCCGTCCGCGCGGCGGCGCGGCGGGGTCGACCCGCTGCAACTGCGGGCGGGCGACTACGTGGTGCACGAGCAGCACGGCGTAGGCCGGTTCGTCGAGATGACGAGCAGGACCGCGGCCGGCGCGACCCGCGAGTACCTGGTCCTCGAGTACGCCGCGGCCAAGCGCGGGCACCCGCCCGACCGGCTGTACGTGCCGACCGACCAGCTCGACGAGGTCACCAAGTACTCCGGGGGCGAGGCGCCCGCGCTGCACCGGCTCGGCGGCGGGGACTGGGCCAAGACCAAGAGCCGGGCGCGCAAGGCGGTCCGCGAGATCGCGGCCGAGCTGATCCGGCTGTACTCGGCGCGGATGGCATCGCCCGGCTACGCGTTCGGGCCGGACACGCCGTGGCAGCGGGAGCTCGAGGACGCGTTCCCGTACGTGGAGACGCCCGACCAGCTCATCGCGATCGACGAGGTCAAGCTCGACATGCAGAAGCCGGTCCCGATGGACCGGCTGATCTGCGGCGACGTGGGCTACGGCAAGACCGAGATCGCGGTCAGGGCCGCGTTCAAGGCGGTCCAGGACGGCAGGCAGGTGGCGGTGCTCGTGCCGACCACGCTGCTCGCGCAGCAGCACTTCAACACGTTCTCCGAGCGGTACGCGCCGTTCCCGGTGTCGGTCAAGCCGATGTCGCGGTTCCAGAGCGCGGCCGAGGTGGCCGAGACGCAGCGGGGCCTGGCCGACGGGACCGTGGACCTGGTGATCGGCACCCACCGGCTGCTGTCACCGGAGACCCGGTTCAAAAAGCTCGGCCTGGTGATCATTGACGAGGAGCAGCGGTTCGGGGTCGAGCACAAGGAGTACCTCAAGCGGCTGCGGACCGAGGTGGACGTGCTCGCGATGTCGGCCACGCCGATCCCGCGCACGCTGGAGATGGGCGTGGCCGGGATTCGCGAGATGTCGACGATCCTGACCCCGCCCGAGGAACGGCACCCGGTGCTCACGTTCGTCGGCGGCTACGACGAGAAGCAGATCGCGGCCGCGATCCGGCGCGAGCTGCTCCGCGACGGCCAGGTCTTCTTCGTGCACAACCGGGTGCAGTCGATCAGGAAGGTCGCCTCCCGGCTGGCCGAGCTCGTGCCGGAGGCGCGCATCCAGGTCGCGCACGGGCAGATGAACGAGCACGAGCTCGAGAAGATCATGGTGGACTTCTGGGACCGGGCGTTCGACGTCCTGGTGGCGACGACGATCGTGGAGAGCGGGCTCGACATCCCGAACGCGAACACGCTGATCGTGGACCGGGCCGACGCCGCCGGGCTGTCACAGCTGCACCAGCTGCGCGGCCGGGTCGGGCGCGGCCGGGAGCGGGCGTACGCCTACTTCCTCTACCCGTCAGAGAAGCCGCTGACCGAGACCGCCCACGAGCGGCTGGCGACGGTGGCGCAGCACACCGAGATCGGCGCGGGCATGTACGTCGCGCTGAAGGACCTGGAGATCCGGGGCGCCGGCAACCTGCTCGGCGGCGAGCAGTCGGGGCACATCGCCGGCGTCGGCTTCGACCTCTACATCCGGATGATCGGCGAGGCCGTCCGCGAGCTGAAGGACGACGCGCCGCCGGAGCGGCCCGAGGTCCGGGTCGAGCTCCCGGTGAACGCGCACATCCCGCACGACTACGTGCCGGGCGAGCGGCTGCGGCTGGCCGCCTACACGTCGATCGCGGCGATTGACGGCGAGGACGACGTGGCGGCGGTCCGCGACGAGCTGCGGGACCGCTACGGCGAGTTCCCGCTGCCGGTGGCGACCCTGCTCGACGTGGCCCGGCTGCGGTCGGCCGCGCGGCGGGTCGGCCTGACCGATATCACCCTGCAGGGGTCGCATGTGCGGTTCGGCCCGGTCGTCCTGCCTGACTCCCGTGTGGTGCGAGTTCAGCGGCTATACCCGAAGACAATCCTCAAGCCGGCGGTGCGTACCATGCTGGTACCGGTGCCGAAGGCCGGGGCATCCAGCGGCGGCTTCGGCGGGGAGCCGCTGCGCGACACCGACCTGCTCGCTTGGTGCGCGGAGGTTGTCCGTTCGGTACTGTCCGAGTCGTAGATTTCAGCTGTCATTGAAGTGTTGGAAGGGACCGCCTGTGTTTGGCAGGGCTGTGTTTGGCAGGGCCGTGACCGCTAAGAAGGCCAGTCGCGGGCTCGCGCTTGGCGCGGTCGGCCTTGGTGCTTGCGGGCTCATCGCCGCGTGCTCGCCGGTGCAGGCCGGGTCGGCGGCGATCGTCGGCAAGCAGCGGATCACCAGCTCGTCGCTCGACCAGCAGGTCTCGAACCTGCAGGGGGCGGTCAAGTCGTACGGCGGCCAGGTCTCGCTCACCGCCGCCGAGCAGCCCCGGGCGGTGCTGACCTGGCTGATCAGGTTCTCCATCATGGACCAGGTGGCGGCGGACAGCAACATTTCGGTGACACAGGCGCAGTCGCAGGCGGGATTGTCCGTGATCCAGTCGGAGGCCGCGTCGTCCGCCTCCCAGGAGGGCTACAGCAGCGCCACGGCGCTGTTCCTCGGCAACGGGATCGCGCCGCAGATGCTGCCCGACCTGGGCACCTGGGTGGCCCAGGAGACCGCGTACCAGATCAAGGCCAACGGCGGCACGGCGCCGACCAGCACGGCCGAGAGCAACGCGGTGACGGCCAAGTACAACAAGGCCGAGTGCCAGGCCGCCAAGTCGCTGAACATCCAGGTCAGCCCGCAGTTCGGCCGACTCGACTACACCCAGTACACGGTGGTGGCGGGGGCCAACATGCTGTCGCAGCCAGCGGGCGTGCCCTCGCCCGCCTCCACCACGGGGCTCACGCCCGCGTGCTGAGGTGACCGGCCCGGCCGACGTGCCCCCGAACGCCGTGCCGCCAGCGGACGTGCCGGGTGCACGGCTGCTCGAGCTGGTCGCGATCGTGGACACGCTGCGACGGTCCTGTCCCTGGGACCGGGAGCAGACACATGCCTCGCTGTTGCGCTATCTGCTGGAAGAGGCGTACGAGGCGGCGGAGACCATCGAGACTGACGACATGCCCGCGCTCCGCGAGGAGATCGGCGACGTGCTGTTCCAGGTGCTCTTCCATGCCAGGATCGCCTCAGAACGGTCCGCCGCCGACGGCGGGTTCACCATCGATGACGTGGCCGACACGCTCGCCGCGAAGCTGACCAGGCGGCATCCGCACGTGTTCGGCTCGGTCTCGGCCTCGTCGGCGGCGGACGTCAACGCGACCTGGGACGAGATCAAGAAGACCGAGCGGTCGCAGAAGGCGGCGGAGACCGGGTCCGGTCCGCCGTCCGTGCTCGACGGAGTGGTGTTCGGGCAGCCGGCGCTCGCCCTGGCCGCGCAACTGCAGCGACGGGCGGTGCGGGCGGGCTTGCCAGTATCGCTGCCGTCATCATCTGGTAACAGTACGGCGGCGGAGAATCTTGGCGACGAGCTGTTTCGTCTTGTGGCGAGGGCGTCAGAGGTCGGAATTGACCCAGAATTGGAATTGCGTTCTGCGGCCAGACGGTACGCCGGCCTGATGCGTTCATGGGAGCGATCGGGCTCCTGACGGTTGTCGGATCCTGATGGAGTCTGATAAAAATCCTTGCCAGTCTCAACCAATATCAATATCAACACCAGTCTCAATAAGTTGATCGACGTTGAAATTTGAAATCCGAATCGGACCATATCGCTATTCGATTACGATCGAAAAAGTTCGTATGTGTCTTCCCTATCGCCGACGGCATCGCGTGCCGTAGGGCGAATTCGCACGTGAGAGCGACGGATCTCCATCGGCGTCGCCGGTGTCGGAATCCGTTAGCGTGAAACGTGCCTCCTGATGAGATCTCTGTGCATACATCATTGTTCATATCCCCCCTCCAAGACAGGGCTGGACTGATTGGCTTTTCTCAAGTTATCGTGTCAACCGGGAACGGCAACCAAACGTCATGTTAACGAGAGGGGCTCGTAGCAGCCTGGTCTCCGTTCCAGAGCGGTACTTTCATCGACCGTAGGGGTGGGGCGGTCCAACATGAGTAATTCTGTGCTTTCTACAAGTGGTCACCAGATGCGGCTGACGCCTGGTGTGGCCACATGGACGAGGGAATATGTACGCCGAACGGCCATATCCGACTTCGCGGTAGCGGCCATCTGTTCAACTGTGGCGCTTCAGGTCCGTTTCGACTGGCACCTCGGTATTGAATATGTGCTGTGCAGCGTCATCGTGCCGCTGCTTTGGGTGGTGACGCTCTCCCTTTCCGGGGCGTACAGCGTCAAGTACATCGGCACCGGCTCGGAGGAGTTCCGCAAGGTCCTGAACGCGGGGTTCGGCCTGACCGCAGGACTCGCGATCCTCTCGTACGCGATCAACACGGAGTTGTCGCGCGAGTATCTGCTGCTCACGATGCCGACCCTCGCCGGGGCCGATCTGTGCGTCAGGTATGCATGGCGCAAGCAGCTGCATCGTCGACGATCCACCGGCCAGTGCATGTCCAACGTGCTGGCCGTGGGACCCGAGTCGGCCGTGGAGGATCTGATTACGGAGCTGCGCCGGGACAGCTACCACGGGCTGACCGTGGTGGCCGCCTGCGTGCGCGAGACCACCAGCGAGACGGTGGCGGGCATCCCGGTCTTCGGCGGCATGGCGGCATCCGATGTGGTTGACGCCGTAAGCCGCAGCAGGGCCGACACGGTCGCGGTGCTGTCGAGCAGCGATCTCGATAGTGTCACCCTCCGTCAGATCGCATGGGGACTGGAGAAGACGGGTACCGAGCTCTGCGTCGCGCCGGCTCTCCTGGACGTTGCCGGACCCCGGACCACGATCCGGCCTATCGCGGGCCTGACCTTGCTGCACGTGGACCACCCGCAGCTGAGCGGGCCACGTCAGGTGCTCAAGGATCTGTTCGACCGCAGCGCAGCCGCGGTGGCGCTGGTTCTCATGACGCCCTTGATGGTCGCGATCGCGATCGCGATCAAGCTCTCCGATTCCGGGCCCGCGCTGTTTACCCAGACGCGGATCGGCAAGGACGGACAGCCGTTCAAGATCTACAAGTTCCGCACGATGGTGGTGGACGCGGAGAAACGTCTGGCGGAGCTTCTCGAGAAGAACGAGAACGATGGTGCGAAATTCAAGATACGTCGGGATCCTCGCGTCACCGAGATCGGTGGCCAACTGCGCAAGTGGTCGCTAGACGAGTTGCCGCAGCTTTTTAACATCCTGCTCGGCGAGATGTCGCTGGTCGGTCCCCGGCCCGCGCTGCCGGACGAGACGGCACAGTACGCGGCTCACGTTCGTCGCCGGCTGGCCGTGAGACCCGGACTCACCGGGCTGTGGCAGGTGAGCGGCCGGTCTGACCTGACCTGGGACGAGTCGGTGCGGCTGGACATCCGGTACGTGGAGAACTGGTCGTTCGCGCTCGACCTGCAAATCCTGTGGAAGACGATCTCGACGATCTTCAAAGGTTCGGGCGCATATTGATGCGCGAATCGGCTTTCGATCCTCCCTATAAATGGAGTTAGGTATGGCTATCACGCCCCAGCAGGAGTTTGCCGAACTGGACGTCGCTGCATTGGTACGACACGCGGCCGACGGCGACACGGCGGCCTGGGAGCGGCTCGTGGAGCAGTACGCCAGGCTGATCTGGTCAATTACCGGTGAATTCAAGCTGGTGGAAAGCGATGCCGCCGATGTTGTGCAGACGACATGGCTGCGCCTGCTTGAACATATCAACCGGATCCAGTACCCGGATCGCGTAGGCTCCTGGCTGGCATCGACGGCGCGCCACGAGTGCCTGCGCTCCCTCGCGGCACGCAAGAGGATCGTGCTCGGCAGTGACGAAGACGACCTTGTGGACAAGGCGGCAGGCGGGCCCGACGTTGACGAGCGCCTCCTCAAGGACGAACGCGCCCAGAGCGTCAGGGAGGCGCTATCCCTCCTCCCTCGCCGGTCACAGAGACTGCTCGAGTTGCTGATGGCCGATCCACCGACTTCCTACACCGAGATCTCTGATGAGCTGGGAATTCCGGTTGGCAGCATTGGCCCGACCCGTGGTCGGTGCCTAGAGCGGCTTCGGGTGCTGTTGCAGCCCTTCTAAGCCTGGATCGACGGAGAAATACGCGCCACGACGGCGAACGGCCCTGATCACGACGAGTTACAGAATGCGGACTCGAGCCGGACGGGTCCGGGGAGCCGCTGGCTATCCTCCCGCGCGGCGGCTGCGCTACTCGCCCGGGATGACGATCACCGGCGAGATCGCGGCCGCCATCGGAAGTCCCCGCTCAGGCGTGGACGCCGTCCTAGCCACCGGGGACCGTTGAACGCCAGCGACTCAGGGGCGCGAAAGATCGAGGCTAAGCCGAGCGCCGCATCCGATCACGTGGGCTGTCTGTCGTATCACCATCGCTCCTGACGGTTCATATAGACATGACGTCCCGGGTTCTGATCATCGTCCAGAATCTCCCGGTGCCCTTCGATCGGCGGGTGTGGCTTGAAAGCCAAGCGCTCGTCGCTGCGGGCTACCAGGTTTGCGTGGTGTGCCCCAAAGGGCAGGGCGATCCGCCGCATGCGGTAATTGATACGGTGGAAATCTACAAATACCGGCCGTACGCACCGGGCGGCAGCAAGGTCGGCTTCATCGCCGAATACGCGTACTCGTTCCTCGCGACCGCGTGGCTGACCATTAAGGCCCGTCGTAAGGGCCGCTTCGCGGTCATGCAAGCGTGTAACCCACCCGACATCTTCTGGCCGATCGCATTGGTGCTGCGCTGGCTAGACGGCACCAAGTTCGTGTTCGACCACCATGACCTGTGTCCCGAGCTATTCCAGTCCCGCTTCCCCGGGCCGAAGCTTCCATACCGCGGGCTGCGGGCGCTGGAGCGCTGCACGCACCGGGTCGCCGACCACGTGATCTCCACGAACGACTCTTACCGTGACATCGCCATCAACAGAAGCGGCAAGGCGCCAGAAGACGTGACGGTCGTCCGCACGGGCCCGAACCCGGACAAGCTACAGCGGGGAGCCCCGGAGCCGGAGCTGCGCCGCGGCCGACGGTTCCTTGCCGCCTACATTGGCGTGATGGGGCCACAGGACGGTGTGGATATCGTCGTGCGGGCCGCCGACATCGTGGTGCGCGAGATGGGACGCCCGGACATCGCCTTCACACTGATGGGTTCCGGCGACTGCTTCGACAAGCTGGTGGCACTCCGCGACGAGCTGGAACTGGCCGGGCACGTCGAGTTCACCGGTCGCGTTCCTGACGAGCTGGTCAAGCAGGTCCTTTCCACCGCCGACGTTGGCCTGTCCCCGGATCCGAAGAACCCGCTGAACGACTTGTCGACCATGAATAAGACGATGGAGTACATGGCCTTCGAGCTCCCGGTGGTCGCCTTCGACCTGCGGGAGACGCGCGTTTCGGCGGGTGACGCGGCGGTCTATGCCAAGCCGAACGAAATTCGCGACTTCGCGCGAGCCATCGTCGACCTCGTCGACGATGATGATCGCCGCGCCTACCTAGGCAAACTCGGCCGCACGCGGGTGGAAGAGGAGCTGGCCTGGTCGCATCAGGAGCGCGCGTACATAGGCGTCTATGAGCGCATGACTGCTCCCGCCACGATGACCGGGCTGACGGGGCACTGAGCGTGTGCGGTATCGCGGGGTGCTACCAGCAAACCGACGGGCGCAAGCTCGCCGATGTCATGACCGACCGGATCGGGCACCGAGGTCCCGACGCGGGCGGCGTATGGGCCCATCAAGACGATCGGGTCAGTATCCATCTCGGACACCGTCGGCTGTCGATCATCGACCTGAGCAGCGCTGCAGACCAGCCGTTCCGCAAGCAGAACCTGGTCCTGGTCTACAACGGCGAACTGTATAACTACAAACAGCTTCGGGGAGAGCTCGCCGCAGCTGGTGCGAGCTTTATCACCGACTCCGACACCGAGGTGGTGCTTGAGGCCTGGCGGCACTGGGGGCCTAGGTCACTTGACCGGTTTCGCGGCATGTTCGCGTTCGCGCTCGCCGACACCGCGACCGGTGAGCTCGTGCTTGCCCGGGACCCGCTCGGCATCAAGCCGCTCTTCTACCACCAGCGTGGGGAGGGGATAGTGTTCGCATCCGAGCTCAAGGCGCTGGTCACGGCGGTGGGCACAGAGCTCCGGATTGAGCCCGCCGCGTTGGCAGCGTCCATGCTGTACTACTGGGTGCCAGAACAGCGGTGTTCGATCAAGGGCGTCAGCAAGCTGCCCGCCGGCTGCTGGGCCCGTATCCGTCCGGGCGGCACAGTCGAAGTGCGCGCGTACTGGCGGGTCCAGGACGTGGCGGCGGAGGCGGCAGCCGGACCGCCCGCCGACCTCCGGGCCGTCATCGAGGAATCAGTCGCGGCCCATCTGGTGGCCGACGTGCCGGTGTCGAGCTTCCTGTCCGGCGGCCTTGACTCGAGCATCATCACGGTGCTCGCGCACCGCGACGCCCCGAGCGTGGATGCCTACACCATTACCTTCCGGCCAGAAGACCAGAGACTCGAAGCGATGCCGGATGACACCATCTACGCTCGCAAGGTTGCGAAGCAGTTCGGGATCGACCTGCACGAGATCGAGATCTCACCAGACATAGTGGACCTCCTCCCGCGCATGGTCGACATCCTCGACGAGCCGATCGGCGACCCGGCGGCCATCAACACGCTGCTGATGTGCGAGGCGGCCCGCTCGGCGGGGGTCAAGGTGATCTTGTCGGGTATGGGCGCGGACGAGTTGTTCGGCGGCTACCGCAAGCACCTCGCGTGCGTTATGGCGACCCGCTACCACCGGCTGCCAGGCGTCGCGCGGACCGCCTTGCGGACCGGAGTCAACAGTCTTCCGGTCAGCGTCGGCGGACGCGGCCTGCGTTATCCGCGCTGGGCCAAGCGATTCATGACCTTCGCCGAACTGCCCGAGGAAGCCCGGTTCCGCCGCAGTTACACGCTGTACGACCCGGAAGGCCTTGCCGCTCTCGTCGGTCCGGACCTGGCCGACACGGTCGACTCTGTGATCGACGAGCACGCCGCCATCTACAACGACAATGCGCTGGACGACGAGATTAACCGGATGTGCCTGGCCGACACGCGTCTGTTCATGGCCGGGCTGAACCTAACCTACACCGACCGGGCTAGCATGGCCGCTTCCGTGGAGGTCCGGGTGCCTTTCGTCGACAAGGTAGTCGCGCAGGCGGCATTCACGATACCGGGCACGCAGAAGATCCGGGGCCGGCAGGCGAAGGCCGCGCTCAAGGACGCCGCCGAGGCGTGGCTGCCCGGTGAAATCGTGCATCGGCCTAAGGCATCGTTCGGCGCTCCGCTGCGGGCGTGGGTGCGCAACGACTTGCGGGAGCTAATCAACGATGTGCTCGTCGGCGGCGAGCTCGTGCAGGCGGGGGTACTGCGCAAGCACGCGCTGCTTGAGCTGATAGCCGACGAGCGGGCGGGCCGTGAAGACAACGCCAAGCAGATCTGGCAGCTCCTGTCGATGGAGCTGTGGTACCGCCAGGTAAGGGCGGCGGGAGTAGCCGGATGGTAACGACAGAAGGAACTCGGTAAGCAGACCGATGAAACAGATAGCCCAGAACTACAAGTCGGGCGAACTAACGGTCCTCGACGTCCCGGCCCCAGCGTGCCGCCCGGGCGGCGTTGTCGTGCGGTCGCTTTTCTCCCTGATCTCGCCTGGTACCGAGATGATGAAGGTATCCGAGGCCAGCATGTCCATGGTCGGCATGGCCCGGGCCCGGCCTGATCAGGTTCGCAAGGTCCTTGACCAAGTGCAGCAGCAGGGCGTTGTCAGCACCTACAAGAAGGTGTTGAACAAGCTCGATTCCTACACCCCGCTTGGCTACTCGCTGTGCGGAGTCGTGACCGAGGTCGGGCGAGGCGCAGACGAGTTCAAGGCGGGCCAGCTCGTCGCCGCGGCGGGAAACGAGCACGCACTGCACGCGGAGTACAACTGGGTGCCGGTCAACCTGTGCGCCGCGGTTCCCGAAGGTGTCCAGCCCGAGCACGCGGCGTTCTCTACCGTGGCGTCGATCGCCATGCACGGCGTGCGGCGTGGCGAGGTTCAGCTCGGTGAGACCGCGGTCGTCATCGGGCTCGGCCTGGTGGGCCAGCTTGTGATCCGGCTGCTGCTCGCCGCAGGCGTCCAGGTCGTCGGCATCGACCCGGTCCCGGAACGCTGCCGCGTCGCCGAGAAGGCAGGCGCGGCCGTGGCCGGGGCGCCCGGTGAGCTCGACGTCATCCAGGCCGAACTCAGCAGCATCACCAGCGGCCGCGGCGCTGATCACATTTTTCTCGCCGCTGGCGGATCCACCAACCAGCCGGTCGAGATGGCGGTGAAGCTGGCCAGAGACCGGGCCCGTGTCGTGGACATCGGCAAGATGCGCCTCGACCTGCCCTGGAACGCCTACTACGAGAAGGAACTCGACGTTAGGTTCTCCAGGTCCTACGGGCCGGGCCGATACGACGACCGGTATGAGCTTGAGGGCATCGACTACCCGGCCGGCTACGTGCGCTGGACCGAGAAGCGGAACCTGCAGTCTTTCCTCGACCTGCTCTCTCGCAACCAGCTTGAGGTGGCAAGCCTGATCGACGGGATCTTCCCGATGAACGACGCGGCCAGGGTGTACGCGGATCTCAAGTCCGGTGAGCTCAAGGCCGTAGGGGTGCTGCTCGAGTACCCGGTTCCTGCTGACGGGGCAAGGCCGCCAGCGATCAGCCGCGTTCTGCCCGGCGGTGGTCGGTCCGCGAAACCCGCGTCCGCCAGAAATGACGGCAGCGGGACAGTGTCGATCGGCTTTATCGGTGCCGGGAACTACGCATCGTCCATGCTCCTGCCGCACCTGGCAAAGCTCGGCACTGCGAGGCTTGCGCACGTCGCCACCACCAAGTCGCTGAGCGCGGTTAACGCGCAGCGGAAGTTCGGCTTCACTACGGCATCGACGACCGCAGAAGCTGTTCTCGATGATGAGTCACTGGACTCCATCTTCATCGTGACCCGGCACGCCACGCATGCGAGCCTGGTCTGCCGTGCTCTGGAGACCGGCAAGGCGGTCTTCGTGGAAAAGCCGCTAGCACTAACCCGCGAGCAGGTCGAGCAGATCGCCGAGACCATTGACAAGACCGGCAACGACCGGCTGATGGTGGGTTTCAACCGGCGGTTCGCGCCACTACTGGCGGATATGAGGAAGGATTTCGGGGTAGCCGCGGCGCGGTCGGTGACCCGGTACCTGGTGAACGCGGGGTCGCTGGGGAAGGACAGCTGGTACCTCAACGAGGAGGCTGAAGGGTCCAGGTTTACCGGCGAGGGTGGCCACTTCATTGACACCCTGAGCTGGTGGGCGGACAGCCTGCCAGAAGAGGTCTACGCTGTCGGCGGCCGGGAGAGCGGAGACGTCACCGCCACGATCAGGTTCGCCGACGGGGCGAGCGGGAACATCGCGTACCTCACCAGCGGAAACATCCAGTATCCGAAGGAGACAATCGACGCTACGGGTGGCGGTCGCAGCGCCCGGCTGGACAACTTCAGGACCGCGACGGTCTGGGCCGGCAGAGGCAAACACGTCATGAAGGCACGGGGCGGCCAGGACAAAGGCCAGCGGGGTGAAATCCGGCAATTCGTCGAGGCCGTCCGCACTGGCGGTCCGATGCCGATCAGCGTCGATTCGCTGCTGGCCACCACCAGGGCAACGGTCGCCGTCGGCGAGAGCCTGCTGACTGGGAGCGCGGTACGGGTATGAGTGACTCCGACGCCGCCGGGCTCGGCTGGTATGCCCGCAGGCTGAGCCGGATGTCGCCTGCGGAGGTGGCCTGGCGGGTCCGGGAAAAGGCCCTCCGCGAGACATGGTCCCGGCGTCAGGTGCGCACGGCGGGGCTTGCCGGGCTGGAGGAGACGCGACTGGTCGTGAAGGGTGACCGCCGGTTCAGCGCCGTTCTCCCTCCGGGCAGCGCGGACTTGATCCCCGATGAAGCACGGACCGGGATCGTCGAAGCCGCGGATCGGCTCATGTGCGGTGAGTGGGAGGTGCTGGGGGTTGCCCGCACGGATATGGCACGGCCTGATTGGTTCCGCGACCCGGTGACCGGTCGCCGCTCCGATGCAGAAAGATACGCATTCCGCATCAACCAGCGAGCTGAAGAGCAGGTTGGCAACGTCAAGCAAGTCTGGGAGGTCAACCGGCTGCAGCACCTCACGATGCTGGCCACGGCCTGGTACCTGACTGGAGAAGACTCGTACGCGGAGCGGGTGGCGGAGCAGTTGCGCTCGTGGTGGCAGGAAAACCCGTTCCTTTCCGGCGTGAACTGGACGAGCGGCATCGAGGTCGGAATCCGGCTGATCAATTTCACCTGGATACGGCGTCTGCTCGACGAGTGGCCGAAGATCGGCGACCTGTTCGAGCGAAACGATCTCGCGCTGCGCCAGATCCGCTGGCACCAGCAGTACCTTGCCGCGTTCGAAAGCCACGGCTCGTCGGCCAACAACCATGTGATCGCCGAAGCGGCGGGGCAACTAGCGGCCAGCTGCGCCTTCCCGTGGTTTCGCGAAAGCTCCCGGTGGCGGAAGCAGTCCGCGAAACTGCTCGAGCGCGAGCTGGCAAATAATACATTTCCGTCAGGAATCAACCGCGAGCTTGCCTCGGACTATCACGGCTTCGTCGCCGAACTGGGGTACTTCGCCGCTCTCGAGGCGGTCGCGGCGGGGTTCCCGCTGAGCGATCCGTCTTGGCGGCTGCTGTGCGCGATGACCGATGCCATGGCAGCCCTCATGGACTCTCACGGCCAGCCCCCCAGGCAGGCCGACTCCGACGAGGGTCGCGTAGTGCTCCTCGACTTCCCTGCCCACAACCGGTGGCCGGAGCTGCAGGCAATCGGGGCCGCACTGTTCGGCGAATTGAGTTGGTGGACGGCGACACCGGTAAACGCGGGCAGCGTGCTGGCCGGGGCGCTGGCCGGGGGACCACGGCTGGTTCCGGGGCGGCCTGATCGGCGCCCCGTCCGCTTCGCGGATGCCGGCATCACGCTGCTGCGAACGACCAGCGCTGACCCTGAGATTTGGTGCCGCTGCGACGGCGGACCCCATGGGTTCCTTTCCATCGCCGCGCACGCCCACGCCGATGCGCTATCCGTTGAGGTCAGGTACGGGGGGGTCGATGTGCTGGCTGACCCTGGCACCTACTGCTACCACGGCGAACCCGAATGGCGCTCCTACTTCCGCTCTACGATCGCCCACAATACGGTCGAACTCGCCGGTCAGAACCAGTCCAGCGTCGGCGGCCCGTTTCTGTGGGTGCGCCACGCCCGCGCCAGGGAGATCGGGGTTGCCGATGATGGCAGCGTTGCCAGCTGGTCAGCTGAACACGACGGCTACCGGTCGCTTAACCCGCCCGCTCTGCATCGTCGGACGGTCCGGCTGGACCGGGTGTCGCGGGGTATCGACATAGTGGACGAGATCCAAGGCGGCGATCACGATGTCCGCCTTGCCTTTCATATGGGTCCCGCTGTTCACGCTGAGCTGCGGGATTGCAGCGCCGTGCTGAGCTGGCCGGCGCCGGCTGTGCCACCCGTCCCGTCGTCCCCGCCAGCAGCGGCCTGGCTGGAATTGCCTCCCGGACTGCAGTGGAGCCTCCACCGGGGTGAGACGGACCCCATTCTCGGCTGGTACTCCCACGGCCTGGGACGGCGCGTTCCGGCGTTCACGCTGGTCGGTCGGGGTGTTGCCGTGTTGGGCAAGCCCCTGGTAACGCGCCTCGTATTCCTTGAGCTGGGCCAGTTCGCTCAGAGCAGTCATTCAACCGCGAGCCGCATCGTGTCTGCGACTGACGGCGAGCGGGCGCAGGAAGGGTTAGCCGGTGGATTGAGGATAAGTCCGTGGTGTTGAGCCAGCTGAGGCTGCACCGTATCAGAACCGGGTCGTCGCGGGTCCTGTGATCTGGGTGGCCCTTTGACTGCCCGCCCAACTAGGAATCCCCGGCAAGAGCTAAAAAGAAGAGGCCGTATCCGTGTGAATAGAACAATTTCTACCCTTGTCGACCCTGACCGCCCAGGATCGCTTACCCACCAGTTCCGCCAGCGACGGAAGGAGGAATTCGCGCGCCGTTTTCCGAACCTGGCAGACATGCGGGTTCTCGACCTTGGCGGAACCGCCGTCTCATGGCGAGTGTCGGGCTTGCGAGCCGGCAGCGTCACCGTCGTTAATCTAGATGAGTCAGTGGATTCCGGAGATTCCTGGATGAACGTCGTGCGTGGAGACGCGTGCGCGGGGGGCTTCGGCAAGTATGACCTAGTCTACAGCAATAGCCTGATGGAGCATCTTGGCGGGCACGCGCGACGTCAACAATTTGTAGATGTGGTGCAAGAGTCTGCGCCATCTTGGTGGATACAGACTCCGTACCGCTACTTCCCCGTCGAGCCGCACTGGATTTTTCCCGGGTTTCAATTCCTGCCCTTCCGGGTGCGTGTCATGATATGTCAGCACTGGAGCACCATCCATACGCCCAGGATCAAGGACAAGGCCAAGGCAACCGAGTCGGTCGCATCGGTAGAGCTAATATCGGCCACTGAGATGCGGGCATACTTTCCCACCAGTGAAATATGGTTCGAGCGACTCGCGGGGATTCCGAAGTCACTCGTCGCCGTCAAAACCGCGTCGGCAGCTGCGCCGCATGCGGAATCGGCTGACTCTCGGTGATCAAGATGCTCCAAAGTCGGCGACTGCTGGTAGGTGCAATCGCTAGCTGTTTGCTCGTTGCCCTCGCCATTGGTGGTGCTGTCGTTTTGGGGGGCGCCGGTCCGGGATCGCATGCCCAGACCAGAATAGGATCCCCTCCCCCTTCGACTGCCTCGCTGGTCTGCGGTCGGCCAATTCTACGGTCACCGTTCGGCTACGACGAGGGGGCTGGTACCTATCGGAGCGGAACTACCGGCCTGCCGACCTACGGTACCCAGGGTTCGGACTTCCCGCGCGATACCGCCGGGATAGTGCTTCCCGCGGGCACCCACAACTATCCGTCCTACGAGCTCAAGCCTGACACCGTTTATTACATGCTGCCTGGCGTGCATTTCGGCAGTATCCAGGCAGACACGAACGATGTATTTGTTGGAGGCTTTTCTGATGGAAAGTCTACCGTTCTTGACGGTCGATACTCTGACCCTACAGCCATCGACTCTAACTCATCGAATGGTGACCAGGGCGGCGTTACGATCGAGTACCTAACCATCGAAAAATATAATCCGACTGGCGACGCCGGTGCGATCAATCAAGAGACCAATACCGGCTGGACCATACAGTACAACACGATCACGCTCGATGTACCCGGCGCGGGGGTCATGGTCGGCGCAGAAAATATTCTGCGCGACAATTGCCTGACCCTCAACGGGCAGTACGGTTTTCAGTCCTCGGATGTTAACGGCTTCGGTAAGGACTCGCTGACAAACGGGCCGTACGACGTCGTCATCAAGGGAAACGAGATCAGCTATAACGATACATGCGACTTCTCGGGCCTGATAAACAACAAGGTAATCGGGTGGCACAACCAAAATCCTGTATCAGCCCAGTACCGGAATCCCGCGTGCGGCAAGGTCACCGGGGACGGGAACGAAGGCGGTTTCAAGCTTTGGCAGACAAACGGCGTGACCGTCTCCAACAACTACATTCACAATAATTGGGGGCCAGGCGGCTGGGCCGACACGGACAACGCCAACACGACCTGGGTAGGCAACACGATCACGGACAATGAGGGAGCGGCAATCGTCGAGGAGGTTTCTTACAACTTCTCCATCGCTGACAACTACATTGCCGACAACGACTGGACCGACGGCCTGGGCAACTCTGGGTTCCCCCAGCCCGCGATATATATTAGCGAAAGCGGCAGCGACTCGGCGTTCGGCGGGGTACCTGCTTGCCGAGAGTCCGCATGCTCCGGCCAGAAGTCATATCGCCGCCAATCCATTATCAGTGGAAACACGCTAGTCAATAACGGCGGCAGCATCTTTCTCTGGCAGAACTCCAATCGTTACTGCTCAGACGGGTCGGACATGCTTTGCACGCTCGTCGCGGGAGGGCGTTTGGGTCCTTTTACGGTTTCCGCCTGCAAGGCCAACCTCCCCTCGGCCTCGGTCAGCACCACTACCTATGCCGGCCACAAGACGGGAACGCCGCTGGAGGACTGGTGGGACGGTTGCATATGGAAAGCGGAGAACGTGCTGATCACCAGTAACACGGTGGACTTTGAACCGTCAGCGATCACGGACTGCAACGAGTCCGCTTGGCCCGATTGCGGTGCTGGCGGCATCTTCAGCGAGTATGGCTCGCCCTCGGAGTCGGCCCGTGAATGGGTCGTCCCCACCCAGCTTACGTTCTTCCAGAATGACATCTGGTCGAAGAATGTCTACCACGGCCCCTCGACGTTCTTCGCCTGGAATCAGGGGAACGGCGACAATCCGGTGAACTGGGCTGCGTGGACCGGGAATGTCTCGAGTGGTGGAAAGTGCGGTTCACAAGGGGAGCGGCAGAGTGGCTACTGCACCGGCCCGTTCGGCCAGGATGCCGGAAGCACGTACAACGGTTCCTAGTGAACTAGACGTGAGATTCGGTCGCAGCAGCGGCTGATCGCGTCCCATGATCTGGTCGGGGCCGTGGTCCACTAGGGGCAGGCCGGGTGCGTGATCGCGGAACGGTAGATATCGAGGAGTTCCGCGATACTGCGCTCTGGATCGAACCGCTGCTCGTAGGTCTTGCGCGCCTGGTCGCCGTAGTCTTTGTATCGCTCAGGGTTGGTCTCGACGTCGGCGATGGCGAGCGCCAACGCGGCCGGATCGGACGGGCTGAACAGCACGCCGTCGACTCCCGGGGTGATGAGCTCGGTGAACGACCCGTGGCCGGCCGCGATGGGTGGGACGCCCGCAGCCATGGCTTCGACGGCAACCAGGCCGAACGTTTCTTCCCAGGCCGATGGCAGCAGGACCGCGCGCCCACGCGAGATGAGGTCAGCGCACTGATCACTGCTTACCGTCCCGGTCATCTGCACCGAGGGCCGGGTCGACGCCCAGGCCGCCACCTCGCCCCCCAATGGCCCTCCTCCCGCAATGACCAGCTTCAGCCCTGGCTCACCGGACTTATCGAGGTACCTGTCCCAGCCGGCCATCAGGAGGCGCACGCCCTTGGCCTCGTCGAGTCGCCCTGCGTAGACCACTGTCGGCGTCCGCGCCACGCGTGACCATGTACGGCGGGGGATGAGGTTGTACCTGACGAATGCGCGGTCTGGCGGCAGGTCGCACTCCTGTAGCAGGTCCCGCTGTGATGCCGAAATGAATATGTAGGCCGAGACCAGTGACGTCCATGCCCGCCGGTGCAGGGCCGTGGCCAGGACCACGGGCGCCGTGGCCGCACGCGATCCCCGGTAGCAGCCATGCTGGACAGCCCGGATCGGCAGGCTATGAGCACAGTCGTGGCAGACGGCTCCGTCGCGGAAGAATGTGCCATTGGCACACGTCAGCTTGTAATTGTGAATGGTGGCCACTACAGGAACCCGAGCATCGCGGCAAGCGTAGAGCACAGAGGCACTGAGCAGGGGGAACGTGTTGTGGACATGGACCACCTCGGGGCGGTGCTCACGTAGCACCGCCTTCAGGTCCCGGGAGGTTTCGCGGCTCCAGATGGTCCGGGCCGGGAGCGATGCCTTCTTCACCGCCGACCACTGTTGGATCTCGTCGCTGCTGCGGCCAAACCGCATGACCTCGTGTCCGTGGGCAGCAAGCGCCTCGTACTCCTGGTCTACGACGCGGTTCTCCCCACTGGGGGCGCTCGAGCGGTAGGCGTTGTGGACAAGCAGGATCCTCATCCCGGCTATGTCACCTCACCTCTCGGCCGTGTGGGCGCATTACTGCGAAGTCCGGATATGAAGCGTCCGGGCGGTGTGATTCGGCCGGAGGTTATTACGCTCATCAAGGCCACGCTTGTTACCTACTAGAGAATCCGCGGGCCGTGATGATACCTCTGACCCGATCCGGTGAATGACCCGGGATCAGGGCACGGCTTGTCTGCGGTGGCGCCCTCGGTCAGTGTCCGCTGCCCGCTCGTGAAGCGCCCTCTGCAACTGACCCCAGGACACCAGCACGCCGATCCATGAGGCGGCTGCGGAACCCCACAGCGCGCCGCCCGCACCCGCAAGCTTGGCACCGGTGAGGGAACACGCCATCCCGAGTACCGCTACGACGAGCGCGGCGCGCAAGCTTCGGCGTGCGGCGGCTAGGGCGTGCAAGCCCACGAGCGCGCCGGAAACGGCACCCATGCCCATGACCCATAGTGTCATCGGCAGCACCAGCGGATACGTCGGCCGCCACAAGCTGCCCAGCATCAGGTGCCCGAGTCCCCGGGGCAATGCGACCAAAAGCGCCACTCCCCACGCGAGCCCCAGCAGCGCCGTCCCGCCGCTGACGGCCAGGCAGAAAAGAGTCATGTGTCGTGATGAGCGGCGCAGCAGGCTGACAGCCTCCGGCACCATGAACAGGCCCAAACCGAGAAAGATGATTCTAAAGGGGCCCATGACCGTGGTAGCGGCTTGGATATAGCCCACCGCGGCAAGGCCAAGAATGAGATCGAAGCCGTACGTCCGCAACTGGGTGGAGGCGGTGCTCGCGCTGCCCTCCGCGAGATAGCGTGACGCGAGATCACGGTGCCGCGACAGCCATTCTCCGGCGCCCGCCAGGCTGGGCACTACCCCGGTCTGCAGTATGCCGAGGCCGGCGCCGACGGCAGCGGACGCGCCCCAGGCGAAGACGAACCAGAACACGGTCGCATGTCCGCTTACTTGCAGGAACGCCAGGGAGGGGATGAGGACCGCTGCCCAGACCGAGTCGTTGATGAACGCGTGGTGGCCGCGGCCCTGCGAGAAAAACGAGTACCGCCAGCTATCTTGCAGCATCAGGCCCGGCAGCGTTAGCCCCAGAGCGATAAAGCCCAGCCCGGCCGTGCCGCCGAGCAATCGGCCGGCCACGAGGGCACAGGCTCCAGTGGCCAACCCTGTCACTAGCGCGGTGCCTGTGCATTGGGCAACGGCACGCCGCCAGACGGGCGCGTCCGTGCCACTGAACCTCACCACGAAAGGGTCGGTGGCAAGACCCCGCGACGCGTTGAGCGCGAACGCGTACGTCACATAGACCAGGCTGAAAGCGCCGAATTCCACGGCACCCAGCGTGCGGGCGACGTAGACGCTCAGCAGGAAGTTGGTCAGACTGGACATTCCCTGGTCCGCGGCGCCCCAGCCGAGTCGGCTGCCGCCGCGGCGGACCAGACGCCAGGGCACTGCGATCGGAGCCCCTGTGGATGTTCCGGGTCGGCTACGGATCTTGTCAAACAGCGACTGAACTACTGCCACGTCATGGACTCACAAGGCTTGCGGGCCAGCGGGTTGTCAATGGACCCACCGAGAACGCGGAGAGCATGGTGCGGCTGCTACGCAGCCGCGGTGATCCGCCGGAGCTCTCATCGCTACCCCCTGGCCTCAGCGCATGAACCCGATTCTCGGCGAGGATTTAGCCCTCACCCCATAGGACATGTCACCGTGTGGTGTTGATACTTCCGGGCGGCGTCGCAACACTGAGCGCGTTCGCCGTATCAGGGCCACCCTCTTAGCGCTCAGGTATACAGACCAAACGATCAAGCCTGTGGCCGATGAGGACGACCGTGGCGCACCTGCCGGGCTGGTCCGTGACCACAGTCCGGGCCCGCCTCCCGCGGGCATCACCTTCTGGGAGTTGACTTGGATGCCATCAGGCACGACCGGCTCTGCGCCCGGAGGCGGCTGCGGCGGCCTGGATCGTATTTCCGCGTTAGGTTCACGAGCCTATGAGTTCATCCGTCGCCGTCTCGCAGTCCCGACGTGGCATTTCGTCGACGTCCCGGTCAGTTGCGCGCGAAAGAAGCGAGAGATGGGTGCAGCGCCGGGTCGCCCTCACCTGGTACCTGCTGGTCGTGAACTGCCTTACGTACTTTCCTGGCGGGCTCGTGCATGTGCCTTCTGCGGCCGGCAAGGCCATCACGCAGGGAGCCTTGTTCGTCGCGCTGTTCGTCGTGCTGACCGTGAACCGCAGGATCATCCTGCGCCCGAATGTGTTCCTCAGCCTGGTGACCCTGCTCATCTTGGGAGCGCTTATCACCATCCTGCAACCCGAGCACATCGGTACGGTGTACCGGACATTCAGACTGGCGACTTTCATCGCCGTTCTCTGGCTGCTTACGCCCTGGTGGGGCCGAAGCGACCTGCTGCTCGTGCGCTGCCACATGAGGGCGCTATCCGTGGTGCTTGGCACCGTGCTGCTGGGCCTGGTGGCTCCCGGGCATGCCTTTCAACAGGGCCGGCTCGCCGACATTATCTGGGCTAGCCCGCCCCCGCAGGTAGCGCACTACGCGGCGATCACCTTCGGGTTGGCGGTGGTGCTCTGGCTCTCCGGGCAACTGCGTGGCCGGATCACCTTGTTCGTGGCAATCGTCGCGGGCGGGATCTTGATCCTCACGCATACCAGGACCGCTCTGGCCGCATTGATCGCGGGCTTGCTGGTCGCCGGCATGAGCATGATCGTCGCGAAGAAGCGGGTACGCAAGCTGTTCGCCGCCGTCGGTGTCATAGTAACGATCGCGATCCTGACGCTGTCCGGTGCCATCAGCGGTTGGTTGGCTCGAGGTCAGGGTGGCCAACTGACCGAACTTAGCGGCAGGACCGTGGTCTGGTCCCAGGTGCTTAACGCCCCTCGCGATAAGTTCGAGATGATCTTCGGATTCGGCCTGTCGAACGATACCTTCAACGGCCTATCCATCGACAGCAACTGGTTGGCTTCGTACCAGACGCAGGGACTATATGCGGTTGCCCTCTGCGCGATGATGCTGCTCTTCCTGCTGATGACCGCCTACTTCACGCCGCGTGGGGTGCGGCGCGCGCTAGCCCTTTTCCTCGTGATTTACTGTATGGTTGCTTCCTTTACTGAGGTGGGCTTTACCGATGCGTCGATGTACCTTCTCGAGCTCGCCTTGGCCGGGTCCCTGCTCATGCCATCTGTCGTGGACACCAGACGTGCCAGAGATTCGCGATATGGCCTTCCGGTGCAACTACTGGATAGTCCCTCAACTTAGCCACCGGACGTATTATAAGCACAGCCTGCATGATCTATATGAACGTGAGAGAAACTAACAACGAGATGCCATCCGTAGGCGGCGGCCGATTGGGGGATGAGGCGTCCCTGCCGCTGATCATTGCGACGATGCTCAGCGGGAACGGTATCACGGGCGTTGAGACGCACATTCGGCAGCTACGCCAGTATTTCGAGACATGCGGCGCGGCCACCACGCTCGTCACCCCGTTCTCTTGGGGCCGGCCATTGACCTACCCCGTTTTTGGTGTCCGCCCGCTCGTGCTGGAGCGATTCAGTCGGCCCGCGGGCCTTGCCTGGTATATGCACTGGCATGAGGTATTCCTCCGTCAAGCGCTAGGCCAACGGCTCGCCGGGACTGGCGACTGCGTTATCGACACCCAGGATCCGTCCGCTGCCCGGGCGGCTTTGCGTGCGCGTCGCGGGCCACATCAGCGCGTGGTTATGACAGTTCACTTCAGCGGCTCCAATTCCGACCTGTGGGTCGATAAGCAACAGATCAAGCGCGGTGGGACCGTATTCCGGGCGCTCCGGCAGTTGGAGAGAGAGGTAATCTCGCAAGTCGACGGGCTTGTGTACGTGTCCAGCTGGGCGCGGGATGCCCTATTGGAGTGGCTACCAGAAGCCGCCGCAGTGCCGTCCGCCGTCATCGGCAACTTCGTGGCTCCGCTCCCTGTTGAGCGCCCTCTGCAGACGCTAGGAGACCTAGTCACCGTCGGTAATCTTGAAGTTGCCAAGAATCATCGTTTCCTATTGGCAGTGTTGGCTGAAGCTAAGCGCGCCGGAAGCTCCCTCAGCCTGGATATCTTCGGCGCGGGGCCGTGCCTGACAGCTCTCCAAAGCCAAGCCTCTGCCCTGGGCCTGAAAGATCAGGTCCGCTTCCGTGGCTTCCGGCCCGACGTGCGCGAACTCCTGCCGGGCTACCGGGCTTACGTCCACGCCTCTTATACCGAGTCATCATCGCTTGCGATCATGGAGGCGATGGCCGCGGGCCTTCCCATCGTCGCGGGCGGTATCGGACCTATCCCCGAACTCTGCGCGGATGGCGTTGAGGGGCGATTCTGGCCCCTTGACGACCCGGCCCGCGCCGCAATCCTGCTGATGGACTTGCTCAACCACGAACCGGAGCGGCAGCGGGCCGCGCGCGCGGCCCGCGCGCGATTTCACCGGGACTACGACGCGGACGTGGTCGGTCCGAGGCTGCGGTCCTTCTTGCTGGAGGCCACTCCCCGGTCATGACCGGGGCATCAACCCAGGGCTTGGTCCGGAACTAGCCGAGGGGGAAACGCCGCTGGACGCGCCAACCGCGTGATGTCTGGCAGAGCAGCCACAGTTCGCTCGCTCGAGTGACGATCGGCAGGGCGCGTTTCAGGTCGGCCGGGTCGGCGGGCGGCTGACCGAAGGCGACGGTCATATGCGGGATCACTGAATCATAGACACCGCGGTAGGGCTTACAAGACGGCCAGCGGCGCTGGATCGCTTCAGTGATGGTGACGAATGGCTCGGCCGGCTCGGGGGCCAGGAAGTGCACGCCTGGGAACGTGTCGTGCCGGGTGAGTGCGTAGTCGAAAGGAGCGATACCCGCGGCCATTTCCGCTATCCGCTGTTCCTCGGCCGGCCCGACCGAACGTGCGGGCAGGAACGGGCACATGGCCGTGATGTGCAGCGGCACGCCGTCGAAGTCGACCTTCGCGGTGCCGAGCCAGGCTCCGACCGCCGGCTCGGCGTCGAGCACGGGCACAACGAGGACGCTCTCTGGGCGGAACCATGCCATCGCGCGACCGGCTGTCGTACCGGCGAAGGCACGGAGCCGTCGCGGCCCGCGAACGTGGGAACCGATGCCCGTCACGCCGTTGTCATCCCTTCCGGAAGGCCGAGGTACGCGCGCAGCAAGGCGACGTCATGGTTGTCGGCCTCTCGCTGCGGATAGCCTTCGTGCAGCAGAAGCTGCAATTCGGCGGAAAGGCAGGATACCGGCCGGCCGTTGATGCTGCCCTCGGCAAACGGTTGCCGGCCGCCGACATCGGCACCGTCCGCGACGAATGGCGGCTTGTGCAGCGGTACCGGCAGGACCTCCACCTTGGAACCTGTGCGGTGGCGCCACGTGTGACACCACGGTATCGGTATGCCGGGATGGTGGAAGGTGCCGACAAACCAGAATCCCTCGCGTGAGAGAGCCCGGTGTATCTGCTTGAAGGGCGGTTCTTCGTCACCTATCACCAAGTCGATGTCATTGTGGGAACGAGTCTGCCGGCCAACAAGTGCGTCCACTCCCCACCCGCCGGCCAACCATCCCCTGACCCCTTCGTCGGCGAGTTCGTCGAGGATCGCGAGCACCTGGGGGGCGGTCGTGTGGATAAAGCGGTACTTGATTCGGTCGACGGCAGGAAGGCGAAGCAGCCACCCCAGCCGGGACTGGTAGATGACTGGATACACCTTCCGACCTGCCCGTATGGCCAGCTGACGCGGCTTCTCGCCCACCCGGTCCTCCCACGACCTCAATGACGGTTTTCTTGCGGAAAATGTGCAGTTCTTCCTGAGTCGCCAGCATCGGCGCATTGGCCGTGTCGCCTGGCTGCGCAGCAGAGGGCAGCATGTCTACTAGGCAGCAGCTGCCATCCCGACGGTCGCATCAGTAAGCCCAGCAGTAACCCCAGGTCAGCAGGTGCTTGATCTCCTTGGCGATCATGTGCACGCAGTTGTCGTGATCATCGACGAAAGCGCGGGGAATGGAGAACACCCCGGTTTCCGGCGTACGCCAGATGCCACAACCGTATGCGTAGCCCGCTGCGCGCGCCGCATCGACGGCCGAGGCATCGACGTGGCCAAAGGGGTAGCAGAACCCGGCTACGTCCTGCCCGCTGGCCGCCTGGAGGATGGCCCTGCTCTCCTTAGCTTCGGCGGCGAGCTCGGCGGCCGAGGTAGCGGGCAGCGAGACATGCCGCATACCGTGCGACCCGATCTCAATGCCCGCATCGGCCGCCAGCCGAACCTGCGCCTCAGTCATCAGTGGCTTGCGTGGCCCGTCGGGATCCCAGTCGTTGTTCCCGCCGAGCAGTCCCGCGACGGGGAAGGCGGTGGAGCCAAAGCCGTATCGGGTCAGCACCGGCAACGCGTGCTCCACGAAGTCGGCGTAACCGTCGTCGAAGGTCAGGCCGATGAGCCCGCGGGAACGACCGGCACGCCACGCGCTGAGCAGCGTGCTCATTGACACCCCGCGCAGGCCCCGTCGACGCAGCCAGCGCATTTGGCGATCGAACCGAGCCGGGCTCACCGTGATCCCATACGGGTCCTGCTCGCACGGGGCGACCGAGTGGTACATCAGCACCATCGGCATGGCCGAACCGTGCCTGTCCCCTCCGCTGCCCCACACCTGCGTGCTCGCTGTTCCGTCTGTCATGCCGTACCAAACATCACTCTGGCCGCGAGCAACAGGCGGGCCCCATGAATATCGTACTGTCGTGCATAAACGTAAGATCGGCGGCGGGCCCGTCCTGATACACGCTGTCCGTTTTTAGTCCATCCTGTGTGTACGTGCGGTCACGCGGCGGTGCGGGGCAGGTCGCACCTGAAAGATCCCTCGCCGACCTTGCCAAGCGCGACATCGCCCAGCTCACCGCCTGGCCGGGACCCCGGCTCTGCCTCACCGCAGCAATTGAAGATCGTAGTAGGTTAGGTCTTATCTTCAGCCCTGGCTGGGACTCGACGTGATCTCCTTATCGAGCCATGCTTGAAGTCCTCGCGCTGCTCGGCTGTCTTCAACGGGTGCCCGGTATCAAATCCTCGGGCACGTTGCTCTAGTGAGCGTGGATCGCCGGATACCGATCATCGCCCAGAGTCTCCTGCCGCCCTTCTGCCTGGAGGTGCGGCCTGAGCGCCAGGCCCTTGTCTCGACTGCCTGCCGCTGTCGACTCCACGGGCAGCGGCGTCCCTCCGCATCGGGTCATTGACGATGGGCAGATTTTCAAGCATCGACCTCACGCCGACAGTCCTCGTTTCCCGTGGGGAGCCAGGTCCTGGTTCGCGTAAGGGCTATACCGGGTGGCTGGTGGGGAATTGAGATGGAGAGCTGAATGAGCGAGAAGGCACTGAACCTGCGGGAGTCGGTCCGGATCGTGCGGCGGCGCACAAGGCTGGTGAGCGCGGTGGCGGTCGTCGGCCTGCTGGCAGGCGGCGCCTACTCCACGCTCCGCCCGCCGCTGCTGACCAGCACGACGCTCATCGTGCTCCCGCAAACCGCGCAGGCCGCGAACAATGCGGCCGCGGCCAACTCTAGCGGCGGTTCAGATACCTATATGGCGACCCAGGCCGTGATCGCACGCAGCACCCCTGTGCTCTCCGCCGCATTGTCAAGCGCCCGTCCGGCCATGTCCCTCGACGCGCTACGCGCGGATATTCAAGTCAATATCCTCACTGGCTACATCTTGTCGATAAATGCACATGGCAAACTCGCCGCCGATGCGGAGGCAACTGCCAACGCCGTCGCCAAGAGCTACATTGCCTATGCCAATTCGCCGAGCAGCCCGATCCCACAGGCGTCAGCGCGCATACTGCAGCCAGCGGCAAGCGCAAGCGGGCAAAACCGATGGGTTGCGTTGACGATCATCGCTCTAATAGGAGCGCTTGCGGGTGCGCTTATCGGAGTCATCGCGGCGCTCGCGATCAGCCGCAAGGACCAGCGACTCTGGAAGCGCGACGAGATCGCTAGTTCGATTGGGGTACCTGTCCTCGCATCACTCTCTGTTCGTCACCCAAGGGACGCCGCGGATTGGATGGATCTCCTCGAGGGCTACGAGCCGGCAGCCCGGGACGCGTGGCGCATGCGTCAAGCCCTGCAGCATCTCGGCCTAGCTGACATAAGCGGAAGCAACGGGACCCCGAGCAAGGACAATGAGAACGGCAGCCTTTTGCTTTCTGTTTTGTCTGTCTCCTCCGATCCAAGGGCGATTGCTCTCGGCCCGCAGTTGGCGGTTACCGCAGCATTCATGGGTATCCCAACGACGCTTATCATCGGCCCACAGGACGATATTTCTGCCACGGCCGCACTGAGAACGGCCTGTGCCATGCCTCCGCCCCAGCCGTCGAAGAGGCCGGGCAATTTGCAAGTAATCGCCGATTATGACGCTAATTTCGACGACCGGTTCCCCACCGCGTTGACGGTGTACGTAGCCGTTGTCGACGACCGAACCCCGCAGATGACTCAAACCATGCGTGCGGGTATCACCATCCTGGGGGTTTCGGCGGGCGCAGCGACCGCTGATCAGATCGCGCAGGTGGCGGTAAACGCGGCGGCACACGGCAGTCGAGTCGCCGGAATCCTCGTGGCGGACCCTGAACCGGCTGACCACACCACTGGACTTGTTCCGCAACTGGCGCGGCCGACGCAACGCCCGCTACCCATGCGTCTGAGCGGTAGCACAACGGAGATCAGATAGTGAACGACCCATACGGTTCGCTAGCGTCGCCCTACGGGGCAGGCGATGACCTGCCAGACAGTATCTGGACTCATGGTGACTTCACGCCCGTCCAAGAGTTTCCGGTCGTCGAACTGACCGGAGGCTATACTAGCGGCGCATTCATCAAGGCGGCATTGAGGCGGCGTATACGTTTGTGGTGTGCGACCGCTTTCGTCGGGGTGCTGATTGGCCTCGGACTGTACGTGAAGTTCCCGCCGGCTTACCATGCCACGGCCACGCTCCTACTCACGAATAGCCCTAGCGAGAGCTCCGCCACGGCAATGGAGACCGAAGCGACACTCGCGCAGAGCGTTCCTGTAGCCGAGGGCGTTGTTCATCAGCTGAAACTGCAGCAAAGCGTCGCAAGCTTCATGGCGGCGTCCGTTGTGACGGTCACTACCGATCAGGTGCTCGAAGTTACGGTGGGCGCGCCATCAGCCAGTGCGGCCGTGACTCGCGCGAACGCTCTTGCGGAGACGTTCCTTCAGTTCCGCGCGACCTACCTGGAGATCCAGCAGCAAGATCTAGTAACGGAGCTTAACCAGCAGCAAACGCAGGCCCAGCAGCGCTTGGATTCTATTAACGCGCAGATAAAACTGGTATCAGCGGAGCCCAATTCTCATGCTCAGCAAGCCCGCCTCACGAAATTGCAGGCAGCGGAGATAGATGCAAATAACGCGCTAGGCCAGGTTAAATCATACGTGGTGGGCGCTGTGGCGGCGTCGAAGACGCTGACTGATTCGATGGTGCAGGACAGTAAGGTGATCGACCCTGCCACTCTCGCCAAGCATTCCCTCGTGAAGAGCGTGACGTTCGATGCCGCCGCCGGCCTAGTTGGCGGGCTGGCTCTGGGCATGGCGATCGTAGTCATCGGGGCGCTCGTGTCCGACCGGCTCCGTCGGCGCGACGAGGTCGCGGAGGCCTTTGGCGCGCCCGTCGGGCTCAGCGTGGGCGCATTGCGCGGGCGGCGATGGCCTCGGCGGGCGAGGCAGCGGGACCTCGACCTGAGACGCGTTGTCGCCCATCTGGGCAATACGCTGCCAGGAAGCTCCCGCGGCCCGGCCGGCCTGGCGGTTATTGCCGTGGATGATGCGCGCGTTGCCGCGCAGGCCGTCGCATCGCTGGCCGTGTCCTATGCGCACGAGGGCAAGAAGGTCATTGCCGCAGACCTCTCCGGCCGGGCCGCCCTGGCTCGGCTGCTGGGAGTCAGGAACGCTGGGACGCATCCGGTCAGTCGGGAGGGCGCCCGCTTCTTGGTAGCGGTTCCCGAACCTTACGATGTCGCGCCTGTCGGCCCATTGCCGGGAAGCAACCTGTCGGTCGGCCCCGCTCAAGTCGACAAGGCGGTGATCGGGGCAGGTGGCTCGGCGGACGTTCTGCTTACCCTGGCCACCTTGGAACCCGCGTTCGGCTCGGAGTACCTCGCGACATGGGCGACTGATGCGGTAGTCATGGTTACTGCCGGTCAGTCGTCGCAGGAACGGATCCGGGGCGTCCGGGCGATGCTGCAACTTGCTGGAATGCGACTGAGCTCCGTGGTGCTGGTCGGGGCGGACAAGAAGGACCAGAGCCTCGGCGCGAGCGGGGCGTGGGACGAGCCGGCATCGTTCGGTCCACTGTGACAGCCTCAGGCGGTTGAGATGTCCGCCGCCGGAACGTCGGCACGAGGCCTGGCCAGGAGATTTGGCGTCGGCCGCAGTGCCATGAACCGGAGCAGTGCGCCTTCTGGCCGAAGGCGGCGAATCCGACTGGCGTTCGCGGCCTTGGCGGCGGTGTTCGTGGTGTTCTGCCTGATTACCGCGCGGCTGTTCGTGTGGCCGACGAGGGGAATGCCCGCACACGTCAGCGCAGTCGTGATGCTGGCCGGCCCAGGTGATCGCCTGCCGGTGGCGTTGCAGCTTGTCAAGGAGCACAGGTTGCCGGTGCTCGTGGTCTCGCAGGGCCAGCACGGGTACGGGGGACCATGCCCGCCCACGCCGTCGGGTGTGCGGCTCATCTGCTTCGATCCGGACCCGGGTAATACCCGCGGCGAAGCCGAATACATAGGTCGACTCGCGCGACGTTACCAATGGAGTTCGGTGGTCCTGGTCACCACGAGGTCACAGGACACCCGCGCCCGGATGATGGTAGAGCGTTGCTTTGGCGGATCTGTTTATGTGGTGACGGCGCCGCTCCCGGCCGGCAGCTGGCCTTATCAGATCGTCTACGAATGGGGGGCGCTCTTCAAGGCCGTTTTCCTGTACCGCGCGTGCTGACTTGGCCTTGAGATCTAGTTGCTGGAGGTAGTCAGACGACCTGATAGAGACGTCTCTGATCAGTGGAGGGTTTGTTGTGCGACGGATTCCTCAACTAGACGGGTTGCGTGCCCTTGCCGTCGGCCTTGTCATCGTCAATCATGTGGCGGGATGGTTTCCCGGCGGAGCCGTCGGAGTTAATATTTTCTTTGTTCTATCCGGTTACCTAATCACTTCGCTACTCCTCGATGAGCACGAGAAGACGGGACGGCTGCGACGCGGGAGGTTCTACATCCGTCGCGCGCTGCGCCTTTATCCCGCGCTCGCAGTGATGCTCGGTGTGACATTTCTCCTTGGCGGTGTCGCCCTCAAATCAGTGCTCATCGCCGGAAGCTATACGACGAATCTGTTCATGACACTCAGCCTGAACCCAGTGCTGCCTTATACCCACACATGGTCATTGGCTCAGGAGGAGCAGTTTTACCTGCTGTGGCCGCTGTTGCTGCCTCTGTTCATTCGACTAGGACGCCGGGCCTCCGTCGCCATCCTGACTGTCATCGCGGTTGGCCTGGCGATGTGGGCGCAGCTGGCTGTCAACACAGTGACTGCCAGCAATGGAGTCGTCACGGTAGCCGTATTCAATCCGCTGTGGCAGGCGCATGGTCTATTGATCGGATGCGCGCTGGCCTTCGCCATCCGGCATCGGTCCGTACCGTCAGCGACTCTGCTGGTGAACCTCGGCCTCACTCTCTGCATTGTCGTCGCACTGGCGGCCTCTGTCACCGCGGGCAGAAGTGCGCGGGCTGCCGCTGACTGGAACCTCGTCTCCGAGTTTGCGGCCGCCGCGGCGATTGCCGGGATGACCGAAGGTGCCCGCGGGCTGGCACGCCTCTGCTCCCTGCGGCCGGTGCTGTGGATCGGCAAGCGGTCGTACGCCATATACCTGTGGCACTTTCCCTTGATCTGGCTGGCGACACAGCATGGCTATGGCAAGTCGGGCAAAGTGGCCGCTGTAGTACTGGCGGTGCTCGCGGCCGGCCTGTCGTGGCGACTGGTGGAGCAACCGTTCCTGCGGCTCAAGCAGCGATTTGAGCCCAACACGCCGAAGCACGCGAGGCATGACCTGCGCCAGAAGGCCACGCGACCCGGGGCCTGTGAAGGTGCCGACGGCGATGCGGTCGAGCTGGCGGCGCGGTTCCGGCCAGGCCGCGCCGCACGTGTTCTCGGCGACGCAAGCCAGGATGAGCGCGAGCCAGCCGGGAATGACCGCGAACTGCGGAAATTAGGTACGCGTCCGAGCGGCTAACGATCAATTCTCGTAACCACAGCATTCACTTGCACGTCTTTACGTGAGAAGATGTGACTCAAATCTGGGGCGGGGTTTGCACTGACGTGGGCGACGACTGTTGCCGCGATGCTCAGCATCCGCACTTGGCTGTCTGGTTCGGGGTGGGGACGATGAGCGAAGAGCAGTGTCGAGATGGAGCCAACCTGTCCCGCAGGTTGGGCATGTCCGGAGCCCTTGGTGTTAGCGCCCCCTTGGTCGGGCGCTCCACCGGCTGCACGGCCTCAGGGAAGATCTGGAGGTCGAGATGAGACGTCTAGGTGTAACCCTGCGCGCAGCGGTCGCCATGGTCGCCGTGATCGGAGCTTTCTGCGCTCTGCCGGCAACTGCTGCCCAGGCGTCGGGCAGCCCGTCGGTAACTGCCGTCAGCCCGACATCGGGCCCGGTGTCGGGTGGGGCCGGTGGTCAGCCTCCGATCACTCGGGAGACGTCTTACTTTCCAACGTCCAGCGAGGCGCTCGGCGACAACTCCATGACGATCAACCCGGTGAAGATAGGGGATCTTGTGGTGCTGTCGATGCAGCTCCACACCACGGGGATCTCTATCACGGGCATCACCGGTGGCAACGTCGGGAATTGGCATCGGGCCATCGCATACAGCAACACCGGTACGGACACCCTGTACTACGAAGTGTGGTGGGGTGTGGCGACCTCTACCGGTCTAGCTGCCGTCAACGTCTCATATTCGGCGAACGTCAGCCAATGGCCCATCGAGCTGATCGCGGACTCCTTCACCACCACGTCCCCGCTGCCCTGGGCGGTGGTCACCTCCGGCGGCTCGTCGAACCGATCTGCAAGCTCGGCATCGTGGCCGGCTCTGGAAAGTAACGGCCTTGCTGACCAGCTCTACTGGGGGGCGTCCGAAGAAGAGTCTTCAGCCACCTTCTCGCTCACTCCGGGGTTCAACACTGATCTCACTTCACATGGCAACTGTTTCGTTTATGACGGCGGGTTGGCTCCTTCGACGACCTACGCTCCGACGTGCGGCGAATCGCCCGCCGACGTTTCGACAGCGGTTGGAGTCATCTTCTCTGCCGGCAGCGCGACCGGCGTCGGTGCGAGCGGGACGCCGGTGGCGATCACGGGGTCGGGCTTCGCGGCGGGCGACACGGTCGCTTTCGGGGGGAGCGCGGCGTCGGGGGTGACGGTGAACTCGGCGACGTCGATCACGGCGGATGCGCCGGCCGGGAACTCGCAGCTGGCGGGGGGCACGGTGGACGTGACGGTGACCGGGCCGGGGGGCGCGAGCGCGGTGGGCCCGGCGGACGAGTTCACGTACCTGGTCTCGAGCGGCACGTACTCGATCTCGCTGGCGGCGAGCACCACGGCGCCGGCGGTGGGGGGGTCGGTGACGCTGACCGCGACGGCGAACAAGGACATCGGGCCGACGCCGTACGGGATGTCGATCGTGGACGCCTCGAGCGGGGCGATCGTGTCTCACGTGGGGTCGGGGTCGTCGTTCAGCGTCACGGTGTCGCAGTCGGCGGCGGTGACGCAGCGGTACGTGGCCGAGGTCGACAACGCGGGCGGGGTGAACATCCAGGCGAACTCCCCGCCGGTGATCGTGACGTGGGGCGGACG
>Ga0208220_1000056_pt1 | contig 39963 bp, 34 predicted proteins | sample NGESurdeep092012_9_FD_184484 | JGI IMG/M metagenome (GOLD analysis project Ga0208220, IMG submission 184484) | Arctic peat soil microbial communities from Barrow, Alaska - NGEE Surface sample F53-1 deep-092012 (SPAdes) | ecosystem: Environmental > Terrestrial > Soil > Wetlands > Peat ...
ATCTCGCATACGCCTTTACGGAAGGGAAAAAGAAACCGCTCCCGGAAATTCTGGCGGAAGTGAAACGGCTTGCGAAACCGTTTTCAAACCCTCAACTCTCAACCCTCAACTCTCAACTACCTTTGGTCGAACTGACCGGCGGCGAACCGTTGCTCCAAAAAGATTCCCTGCCGCTGATGAAATCGCTCTGCGACGACGGCTTCACCGTTTTGATTGAGACCGGCGGCGCGCATGACATTTCCAAAATTGACCCGCGCGTCCGGCGCATCGTGGATTTGAAATGCCCGTCCAGCGGCGAGGTTGATCGGAATCTTTTCACAAACATCGCACATTTGAAATCCAGCGACGAAATCAAATTCGTCATCGGCACGATTGAAGATTACGATTGGGCAAAGGGACAAATTGCAACACATAACCTGGGAAAAATTTGCCCGCTGCTGTTTTCGTGGGTGCATCCGCTCGCGCCGGAACAACAAAACAAATCGCTCAAAAAAGTTCCCGCCGGACAAACGCCGGTTTCACGTCGCGAATTGGCTGAAAAAATCATCGCCGACGCGCTGCCCGTGCGATTTCAAATCCAGCAGCACAAGATCATCTGGCCGCCGGAGCAGCGCGGCGTTTAAGCATTTATGATTTACGATTGATGATTTATGATTTTTCAGCACGAAACATTTTGCAATCGCAAATCGTAAATCGAAAATCATAAATTGTGACGGAAACAAAAAAAATTCTGGAACAACTTCGGGATTATGAATCTCGAAATATTTTGTTCATCGAACCCGACGGCTCGTGGCCGATTGTCTGGGAGCGCGCAAAGGGCGTTGACGTCTGGGACGCCGACGGCAAAAAATATCTGGATTTGACCGCCGCGTTCGGCGTCGCCGCCGCCGGCCATGCGAACCCTAACGTCGTCAAAGCCGGGCAAAAGCAGATGGCAAAACTTTTGCACGCGATGGGCGACGTGCATCCGCACGCGCTCAAGTCCGCACTCGCGGAGAAATTAAGCCAGATGACTTTTGAACGCTGGACAAATCCGCCGGAATTAAAAATCAAAAGTTCAAAATTCAAAACTGGCAAAACCATCTTCTCCAACTCCGGTTTTGAAGCCGTCGAATCCGCTTTGAAAACGGCGGCGCTTGCGACAAAAAAACGCGGCGTGATTGCGTTTTCGGGCGCGTATCACGGACTCGGCTACGGCGCTCTCAATGTCACACACCGGGATTTTTTTCGCAGCCCATTTCAATTGCAACTCCGCGAATTCGGACATTTTGTCCCGTTCCCGGCAAAAACTTCCGATCTTGCGACCGTCGAATTCCAAGTCCGCCATTTTTTCCGTCGCGAACGAATCGGCGCGGTTCTTGTTGAGCCAGTTCAGGCGCGCGGCGGCATCAATGTTCCGCCAAAAGAATTTTTGCCGCTGCTGCGAAAGTTGTGCGACGAATCCAGTGCGCTGCTGATTCTCGACGAAATTTACACCGGCTTTGGCCGCACCGGAAAATGGTTCTCATGCGAGCATAGCGGCGTGATTCCTGATTTGATCTGTCTCGGCAAGGCGCTCACTGGCGGCTTCCCGCTTTCCGCCTGTGTTGGTCGTGCTGATTTGATGGATGCTGCTTGGCCGCCGTCGCGCGGCGAGGCGATTCATACCAGCACATTTCTTGGTCATCCAGTTGGTTGCGCGATGGCGCTCGCGCAAATTACAGAAATTGAAAGATTGAAATTGCCTGAAAGCAGCGCGGAACTCGGAACATTTCTGCTCGATGAATTGTCCAAAGTCCAAAGTCCAAAGTCCAAAGTCGAGGCGCGCGGCCTCGGTTTGATGGCCGGAATTGAATTAAAGTTGGCCGACGGAAGACCGGCGACGGAAATTGCGTTGAACGCCATCAAAACGCTTTTGCATCGCGGTTTCATTTTTCTGCCAGAAGGCGAACATGGCAACGTTATCAGCTTCACGCCGCCACTGACAATTTCAAAGGCGCAACTCGCAAAAGCGGTAAAAATACTGGCCGAAGTTTTAGCCACAGATTAACACAGATGCACACAGATAAAATCTGCCAACGCGAACACAATTTCTCTTCATCTGTGCCCATCTGTGGCTTAATTTCCCCAGATGAAACTCACTGAAATGCGCGCAATTCTGGCGAAGCGTGAAATTCAGCTCACGAAATCGCTCGGCCAGAATTTTCTGCACGACGCCAATCAACTGCAAAAAATTGTTGGGACGGCGGAATTGTCGGAAGCCGACAAGGTTTTGGAAATCGGGCCGGGGCTGGGACCGTTGACGAAACTGCTTTTGGAAAAAGCCGGTGATGTTCTGGCGATTGAGATGGATCGTCGGCTCGTGGAAATTTTACGGGAACGATTTGCTTTAGCGAAAAATCTAAAATTAATTCACAGCGACGCGCTGGAATTTTTACGGCGCAAGCCGCGCGACTGGAGCGATTGGAAGCTCGTCGCGAACCTGCCGTATTCCGTCGCTTCGCCAATCTTGGTGGAACTGGCCGCCGGAATTCGCGCGCCTAAAATGATTGTCGCCACGCTGCAACTCGAAGTCGCCAAACGTCTGATGGCGCAGGCGGACGACGACGATTACGGCATCTTGACACTGTTGGTTCAATTGGATTTTGAGCCGAAAAGTTTTTTCAGAATCCCGCCGGAATGTTTTTTTCCATCGCCGGACGTGGATTCAGCGTGCGTGATTTTGGAGCGCCGCGAGCAGCCGCTGCTGCCGGAAAATCTGCGCGTCAGTTTTATGAAGATCGTGAAGCGCGCATTCTCGCAACGGCGCAAGATGATGCTGAAATTGTTGAAACAGGACTGGGCGGCGGACAAGCTTGCGGCCGCATTTGCCGAATTATCAATCTCGCCGCAGGAACGCGCGGAGAAATTGAGCCTGGAACAATTCGTGGTGCTGACGGAAAAGTTATTTTGCACGCCGCCGTCAGCGGCAGGCAATAAATCTGATTGAGGCCGATGGCTGGCGGCAATCTGTGACACCATGACCGCCAGTCCGGGGCTGTTAAGTTTTGGATGGACATGGTTTTGCAAAAATATAACCTCGAAAGCGTAATTGTTATGAATAAAGAGGAACTAGACCGATTGCTGGATGCGATGGTTCAAAGCGCCGAGGGCATTTCGGATCTGCTTTTCGTCGCAGGCAGGCCGATGCAGGTGGAGACCCAGGGCAACCTCAAGCCGTTTGTTGACGAACTGCACGAACCCGTGCTTACCAGCGCGCGCATTGAGCAGCTGGCGATGACCATCATAGACAACAATCCGCGTCTGCTTCAGGATTTGAAGGAGCACGGCTCATGTGATTGCGCTTATACTTTGGGAAACTCCTGCCGGTTTCGCGTCAACATTTATCTTCAGAATGGAAATTACGCCATGGTATTGCGCCATCTCAAGCCGCTGATACCGGATTTCAAATCGCTCAACATGGGGCCGACATTCCATGAGGTTATCAAGGAAAAGAACGGCATCATCTTTGTGACCGGCGGCACGGGCATGGGAAAGACGACCACCATGGCCGCCATGCTGAACGAAATCAACAGAACCCGGGACATCCACATCCTCACGCTGGAAGACCCGATTGAATTTGTTTTCACGCCTTTCAAGTCCACGTTCAGCCAGCGTGAACTGGGGAGCGACTTTTACAGTTTTCACAGAGGAATGCGCGCTGCCATGCGGCAGGCGCCAAAAATCATTTTCATCGGCGAAATCCGCGACCGAGAAACGATGGAGATCGTGCTCAACGCCGGCGAGACCGGCCATCTGGTTTTCAGCACGCTGCACACCACCAGCGCCTCAATGACAATCAACCGCATCATCGGTATGTTCGGCACGGATGAGGAAACTAGTATCCGCGAACGGCTGGCGGGTTCGATGCGTTTCATCATCAGCCAGCGGCTCGTCCCGGCAATATCCGGCAGCAGACTCCTCGTCACGGAAATGATGGGCAGCAACCTGCGCACGCGCGAAGCCATTTTGCTGGGCGAAAAGGAAGGCCGCTCCCTGGACGACATCATTGAGTCCGGCACCGTCAACGGCTGGCACAGTTTTGAACAGTCCCTCTTCAAAGCCTACGAACAGGACTTGATCACCGACGAAACCGCGCTGCTCTACTGCACAAACAAGATGAAAATGGTCCAGCGCATTGATACGCTTTCCCTTCACAAGCCGCGGAAAAGCAGCACGGGCACCTCCCTGTTTGCCGACTTGAAGATGCACGAGGAGGAAAAGCTTCGTAACAAGTCCAAACTTTGAATCACACTGCGGGCCAGAAGACAATGCCCTTTTGCTCCGTCCGCAATGGCGGCAAGTTTATTCCGGCGGCTTTTCAAGTTCCAAATTGTCAACCTCCAGAAACCCGTGCAACTGGCGGATGCGCGTGGGATGGCGCATCTTGCGGAGCGCCTTGGCCTCGATCTGCCGGACGCGTTCGCGCGTGACGCGGAATTGCTGGCCGACTTCCTCCAGCGTCCGGGCGTTGCCGTCGCCGAGGCCGAAACGCAGTTCCAAAACCTGCCGCTCGCGTTCGTTCAAGCTGCAGAGCACGTCGCCCAGCCTGTCCTTGAGCAGACTGAAACTCGTCATGTCGAGCGGACTTTCGGCGGCCTTGTCCTCGATGAAATCGCCGAAGTTCGCGTCCTCGCTGTCGCCGACCGGCGATTGCAGGGAGATCGGCTGCTGCGCCATTTTCAAGACGGCGCGGATGCGGTCCACGGGCATCAGCATTTCGTCCGCGATTTCCTCCGGCGTCGGCTCGCGGCCAAAGTCCTGGATCAAATGTTTCTGGACGCGCATCAGTTTGTTAATGATGTCAATCATGTGGACCGGAATGCGGATGGTGCGCGCCTGGTCCGCAATCGAGCGCGTGATGGCCTGCCGTATCCACCACGACGAGTAGGTGGAAAATTTGTAGCCGCGCCGGTATTCAAATTTTTCCACGGCCTTCATCAGGCCGATGTTGCCTTCCTGGATCAGGTCGAGGAATGACAGCCCCCGGTTCGTGTATTTTTTTGCGATGGAAATGACGAGTCGCAAATTCGCCTCGACCATCTCGGTTTTCGCCTGGAGCGCCTTCGTGGAAAATTCGCGCAATGAATCGAACGTTTTCAGAAAATCCCCGGCGGGCATCCGCACAAATTCCTCCAGCGCGCAGATTTTCTGCTTCTCGGCCTCGACCAGATGCGCCTGCGCACTGGATTCGCGCTGCGCCTCCGTGTCGGCGAGCGCGCGCAGGCTGTATTGCAGCTTGTCGTGGATGTTTTCGGCGACGAGGGTCATTTCCTCGACAACCTTGTGCTTGAAGCAAAATTTTGTGAACGTGCCCTGAAGTGCTTTGTCGGCCTGCCTGAAGGCCGCCTGCGCGCGGCGGCGTCTGTCCTTGGTGCCTGACGCCTGCCACTCCGTGTATTTCTGGTCAACGTCGGAATCCATTTTCCGGACGCGCTCGACGAGCCGGCGAAGCGAGAGCAAGTGCGCGTCTCGGCTGTCCACTTTTTTATCCAGCACGACGCGGTCAAACCTTTCGCGCGGCGGATCGGCCAGCAGTTTTTCCGCAAGCGCGATGTGTTCCTTGCTGGCAAAGCCGAGGCTGTAAATGATTTTGGTGACTTCGGACTCGGCGGCCTCGATGCGCTTTGAAATCTCCACCTCCTGCTCGCGCGTCAGCAATGCGACCAGCCCCATCTGGCGGAGATACATCCGCACCGGGTCGTCAAGAGCGTCAAGATGACTGTTGCCGTCCTCCTCGGCGTCGGGTTTCTTGACGTTGTCCGCGTCCGCCTGGTCCACGATCTCGATTTCCAGCGTTCGCAATTTTGAAAAAACCTCGTCCAGTTTCTCCGGCGTCACGGTGTCTTCGGGCAGCGCCTCGTTGATGTCGCTGTAAGTCAAATGTCCCTGTTCCTGCGCGAGGCGGACGAGATCCTTGATTTTTTCCGGGAACGTCGCGTCAGAGCCGTTGTGCGAAGCCGCGCTGTGGATTTCTTTTGCGGCTGAAGTTGCGGCTCCGCGTTTCCCCTTTTTCCGGGATGAATTTGCCACGACCTTGCGAACTTTTGTTTTCGACATACGACACAGGCTTCCGATGCGAACCGAAAGTGTGCGGCAATATGAAAAGCCGTTGCGTCTTCGTCAAGGCGGCAATGAAATTATTTTTTCGGCTCGATGAAAATCCCGCGCGGCTCCAGGTGTTCCAGAATCATTTCCACCGTGCGGTCCACCGCGCCGAGATTTTCACGCACGACTTTCAGCGCGTTCCGCCCCATCTCCGCGCGCTGCACCTCGTCCGCAAGCAGTTCGCGCAGCGCATCTTCCAACTGCTCGGTGTTGCACGCCTGGACCGCCGCCTTTTGCGCCAGAAAACTTCGCGTAACATCCGCGAAATTCTGCATGTTCGGCCCGAAAACCATCGCCCTGCCCAGCGCGCCCGGCTCGATGGGATTCTGCCCGCCCGTCGCCGTCAAACTTTTGCCTACGAACACAACTGTCGCGTGTTCGTAAAAGTAACGCAACTCGCCCGTCGTGTTGACGAGCAGACATTCCACTTCGCCTGTGCCGAACCGCGCGTCCCCGGCAATTTCGCTGCGATAAACCATTTTCACATGACGGTCGCGCAACTTGCGTCCGAGTTCGCGGCAACGCTCGAAATGCCGCGGCACGAGCACAAGAAACAGTTTTGGAAACCGCGAGCGCAGCCGCCGCGCAATTTCCGCCAGGATGATTTCCTCGCCGTCATGCGTGCTGCCCGCGACCAGAATTGGCGCATCCGGCGGCACGCCGATCTGCCGCAGCATCGCCGGAACGTCAAGTGCCTGGCGTTCGTCCAGTTTCGCCGCGTCGAATTTCAGGTTGCCCACGACGCGGACGGCTTCGGGCCGGCAGCCGACCTTGCGCAGGCGCGCGGCGTCATCTTCGTTTTGAACGCCGACGCCCGCAAACGACGCGAACAGCGGACGGAACAAAAATCCAAACCGTTTGTAGCCGCGAAAGGATTTGTCGGACAGCCGTGCATTGGCCAGAAAAACCGGGATTCGGATATCCCGCGCACGCCAGAGGAAGTTCGGCCAGATTTCCGCCTCGACCAGCACGATGGCCTGCGGGTTGATGACCGCGAGTGCGCGGGCGACGAATTTGCGCCGGTCCACCGGGTAGTAAATTTTGCTGATGCGCCTCGGCAGCCGCCGGCGCAATTCGGCCATGCCCGTCGTCGTGGTCGTGGAGACGACGAATTTGACGTTGGGCGCGCGCAGTTCGAGCGCGCGGATGATCTGCGTGCAGAGGTTGACCTCGCCGACGCTGACGGCGTGAATCCAGACGATGTGGCGGTTGGTGAGCGCCTGCTTGAGTTCCGAATGGTAGCGCGCAAACCGTTCGGGGAAACCCCGCTGCCAGTTGCCGCGCCGCCGCATCCGCCAGAAATAATATGGCGCGGACAGGGCGAAAAAAACCAAAAACAGGATGTTGTAAAGCGTTCGCACTCGGATTCCCAGACCGTCAGCAGATTTGATTCCACCCTGTAAGACGCCCCGGACATGGAAATGTTTCATAATTGTGACAGGATTTCAACAGCGGAAAAAGAAATCAGACAGATGGAAACGTCAGAAAGCGAACCCATTGTCGAAGTCAAAAATGAGACGGTGGGGTGGCCGACGGGATTCGAACCCGCAACAACAAGCTCCACAAGCTTGGACTCTACCATTGAGCTACGACCACCAACCAGCTTGCAAAGGATAATTTTTCAGACGCGCCACGTCAAGTTTGCATCATTGCAAATACCACGCCCGCACTTTAGGATTTCCGCAGTTCATGGCAGAATACAAAGTTCAATTCGAGGTTTTTGAAGGCCCGCTCGACCTGCTCCTTTATCTCATCAAAAAGGAGGAGGTGGACATTTACGAGGTCAACCTTACCAAGCTCGCCACGCAATTCATCGCGCACATTGACCTCATGCGCGAATTCGATCTGGAGGTCGCCGGCGAATTTCTCGTGATGGCCTCGACGCTCATGTATATCAAGAGCCGCGAACTCCTGCCCGTGGATCAGCAGGTCGTCGTCGAAGGCGAGGACGAAGGCGAAGACCCGCGCTGGGAATTGATCCGGCAGCTCGTCGAATATAAAAAATTCAAGGACGCAGCCGCGCAATTGCAGGTGCGCGAAATCGCGCAGGAAAATATTTTTCCGCGCGTGCCGGGAAAAATTGAATTTGAAAATGCCGCCGCGCCCGCGTCGAAACCGGACGTCTCCATTTTTGACCTGCTCAACGCCGTCAACGGCGTGCTGCAACGCTTCAAAAAACGCGAAGGCGACGCGCGCGACATTTTCGAGGACAAGTGGACCGTCAGCGAAAAGATTGAAAGCATCCTGAAAATCCTTGCCGAGCGCGGCGTCGTGCGGTTCGCCGAATTGTTTGAGAGCGCCGCGAGCCGCGCGGAAGTCATCTGCACATTTCTCGCGCTGCTGGAATTGATCCGGCTCAAGCAACTCGTCTGCGTCCAGCCCGAAGCGTTTGCAGAAATTGAAATCCGGCGCGTTCAAACAGTCGCGCCGCCAATTGTTCCGGCGGAAAATTCAAACCCCATTGTCTGATCTGGAAAAACGAATGCGTGAAATCATTTTTTACAAGACTGATCTTGGCTACGATCCGGTTGGAGAATTTTTGACGCAACTTGAGCCGTGCGCTCGCGCCAAAACCGTGCGCGTGTTGGAATTGTTGCGGACGCTCCCGTTTGTCCCGTCAAAGTTTTGGAAAAAGATGCATGGAACGGATAATTTGTGGGAATTGCGCGTGGAATACGCCGGGAACATTTATCGGATTCTGGCCTGCACTTACAAGGGCAACCGCGTGATTTTGCTGCACGGCTTCCAGAAAAAATCACAAAAGACGCCGCAACAGGAAATTGAAATTGCCGAGCAGCGCAAGAAGCGGTATCTTCAGATACACGGTTATTTATGAGCGATGACTTGCAAAAATTTCACGACGCGAACTTGGCTCGCGATCCGCAATACGCCGTCGCCCGCCAGTTGCTGGATTTGGGCGAAGCGGTCATGCAGTTGCGTGAAAGCGCGAAGCTCACGCGCGGCCAGTTGGCGAAACTTTTGCGCGTCAAGGCTTCCGACATCGCCACCGTCGAAGAAGAAACGCCGCGCGCGTCTGCAGGATTGCTGGAAGCTGCGGTGAGACTGCTTGTTCAAAAATCGTCCAAATCTGAAATTGAACAAGATTCTGAAATCACCGGCTCGCTTCGCGTGGTTCGACACCTTCGTCCTGCGCTGGTCGCGGCATAAATTGCGGTGGCTTCAATTTCCGATGCCTTTTTATTTTGATTGAAGGCATGGGCGTTATTAAATCAATCATGGAACTTAAATTCATTCTCGAATCACTGCTGTTCTCCGCGCAAAAACCTTTGAGCGTGAAAGAACTTCGCGACGTCCTCACCGGTGCCGCCGAGGCCGAGGACGCCGACGCCACCGCCAAAGCACTCGCCAAAACCAGAGAGAGCGAGTTGGCCGCCGCGCTCGAACAGCTCGCGCACGAACACGAAACCGCCGCACGCAGTTACCGGCTCGCGTGCGTCGCCGGGTCGTGGCAGTTCGTCACGCAGCCGGAATTTTCCCAATGGTTGCGCGCGCTCGTTGGCGTGAAAATCCGACCGTCGCGGCTCTCGCAGCCTGCGCTGGAGACGCTGGCCATCATCGCCTATCGCCAGCCCATCACACGCGCCGAGGTCGAGCAGATCCGCGGCGTGAACGTGGACGGCACGATGCAGACCATCATGGAACGCGGCCTCGTCGAGTCGGTCGGTCGCGCGGAAGTTGTCGGCCGCCCGCAGACTTACGGCACGACGGCGCTGTTCCTCGAATACTTCGGCCTGCGCGGTCTGGAAGATTTGCCCGCGGCGGACGAACTCCGCCGCATCCCCGTTGAAAAACCGCCCGTGCCCGTCACGGTTGATCCCGGTCTGGCGACAACTCCGCCGGAGCAGTTGAAGTTGGAAGAAACGAACAAGGCGGAAAGTGCGGAACAGAAAAAAACGCCGTGAGCTTTCCAGAACAAAGTGGAACTTCCTGTTTTTTATGTTACTTCGCCAATCGGTAAAACATCGAACCGGCGTCGGCAGGCGGCAGCAGCACCTGCCATTGGTTGCTGACCATCTGCGGAGCGGGCGAGGTGACGTTCATCCAGCCGTCTGACGCGAGGTTCGTGGTTGATTGCAAAGTGAAACCTTCGGCCCCAACCGGCCAGGAGAACATAAAGTTCTGGCCGGTCAGAGAAATGAGCAAAGGCGGAGGCGCTTGTGGCGTGGCGCTGGACGGCACGCTGTTGGTGCTTTCGCCGGCGATGTTCAATGCCGACACGACGTAATAATAGGTCATGTCGTTGAGCAAAGCGGTGTTGGTGTAATTGGTCGTGGTCACATTCGCGAGAAGTGTGTAGGATCCTCCGTTGTTGGTGGCAGATTTCAAATTGTAACTATTTGCGCCGCTGACCGTGGCCCAGTTCAGTGCCACTTGCGCGTCGCCGCCAGTTGCGGTCAGGCTGCCGGGCGCGCCCGGCAAAAGAGGCCAGCTTAATCCGCTAACGTTGTCAAACACGGCCCTGCACAAGCTGGGGTTGTTGTGAGAGGTGACCGCCAAACCGACACACGCCGTGGTGATGTTGGTCAATGTCGTGCTTCCAACCTGAGTCCAGCTCGTTCCATTTGCAGAACAATATCCGGTGAACGTGCTGCCGCTCCTCACCAGCTTCACCCAGTAAGGAGCGCTGCCGCTGGCCGTGGTGTTGTTGCAATTTCCGCCGTCACTGAAACGGTATTGGAAAGTCACGCCGTTGCCCGCCGTAACGGCGATGAAGGCGTTGGCCGCGCCGGGATTCAAGCTGTCGCGGATCATGATTCCGGCCTTGGACCACGCATTTATGTTTTGCACGGAGACAACGCGGGCAATCATTGTGAAATTTGCGCTGTTGGTCGTGACATAGACAAAGCGGAAGGAGTCCGCCGTGTTCCAGATGTCAGCCCCGGATCCGCTCACCGTGAACACACCGTTGGCGTAAGAGGCGCTGCCCCATGCTGGCGCTCCGATGTCCTGGGTCATCCAAAGAGAAGGCACCGTGACGGTTGTGGTCGCGCGGGCTTGGGCCGAATTGCCGCTCTCGCCGGCGAGACTGTTCACCCCCGTGACGACGTAATAATAGGTCGTGCCGTTGCCGATCAACTGGATGTCGTTGTAGTTCGTCGTGGTGACATTGGCAACGAGAGTGTAAGTCCCGCCGTTGGTGGTGGACCGATAGACGTTGTAACTGTTGGCGTTGGCGGAAACCTGCCAACTCAAGGACACCTTCTCGACACCCCCGGTGGCAACCAAACCGGTTGGCATTGACGCGGACGGTGGAGTGAAGCCCGGTGCATTCACATTGTCAAACGTCGCCGCGCATAAAAGTGCGGTATTGTGGGCAGTGTCCGCTAACCCGGCATACACCGTGGATGACATGGTGATTGTATTGGTTCCTTGCGGCATCCAGTTCACGCCGTCCGGCGAACGGTAGCCCGTGAAAGTGCTTCCGCTCCGCACCAGCTTGACCCAGTAGGGAGCGCTCAAACCAGAGGTGTAGTTGTAACTGGTGGTGCCGCCGTCGCTGGAACGGGATTGCCAGGTCGCTCCGTTGCCAGGCGTCAAGCCGATGAAGGCGTTGGCCGCGCCGGGACTCAAGCTGTCGCGGACCATCACCCCGGCTTTCGACCACGCATTTATGTTTTGCAACGAGGTGACGCGGGCGACGATGGTGAAGTTAACGCTGTTGGTTGTCACATGAACAAAGCGGAATGCGTCGGCGTTGTTCTGGATGTCCGCCCCGGATGCATACACGGTGAACCCACCGTTGGTGAAATTCTCGCTGCCGGGCAAGTTCACTGCCCCCACGTCCTGCGCCACCCACGGCGACAGCACGTTGGCCGTCGGCATCGCACTGGCCGGTGCCGAGTTCGTGCTTTGGCCGGCACCATTCACCGCGTTCACCTCATAGTAATATGTTGTGCCGCCCGGCAGATCGGTGTCCACGAATCTGGGACCCACCACCGTGGCGATGTTCGAGTAAGACCCGCCGCTCGCGGGGGCACGCAGGACGGTGTAATTGGTTGCGTAGCCGCCCTCCTGCCAGGTCAATGTCACCTGCTCGACGCCGGGTGTCGCCGTCAATCCCGTCGGAGCCGGTGGCGGAGCAATCGGCCATGACGGCGTGCTCACGTTGTCGAACGTCGCCGTGCCCAGGCTCGTGTCGCCATTGTTGCAAAACGCCAGTCCCGAATACACCATTGAACCCATGCTGATCGTCGCTGTCCCCAACTGCGTCCAGTTTGTGCCATCGGCGGAATAATTTCCCGTGAACGTGCTGCCGTTCTGCACCAGCTCGACCCAGCAAGGCGCGCTCAAGCCGCTCACCAAGTTGGAACTGGTGCTGCCGCCGGTGGTCGAACGGTATTGAAAAGTCACGCCGCCAGGCGTCAACGCCACAAACGCGTTGGGCGCATTCGAAGCCAGGCTGGACCGGATCATCACCCCGGCCTTCGCCATCGCGTTGGCGCTCTGTTCCGAGTTCACGCGAGCGAGGATAGTGCAGTTCCCAATGTTGGTTCCATACACAAACCGAAACGCGTCGGTTGTGCTCCAAATGTCGTTCCCGGATGTGGTCACCGCGAACACGCCATTGGTGCCCACGGTGTTGGTGTAGGTGGCACTGCCGACGATGCCCACCGGCCCGACGTCCTGCGCCGCCCACGTCGGCGGCAGGTTGGCCGGAATCGCGTTGGTTTGAACAAAGGTGGTGATGCTCTGGCCGGGCAGGGTCGCGGTAAAGCTGCCTCCCGAAACGGCAAAGCTGCCAATGTCCGTCATGCTGTTGTTGGTGGAGGTCTGAAACCCTTCCAGCAGCGTGGCGTTGCCGTTATGGATGGTGAAGGACTGGCTCACCGAATTGTTGTTGGCATTCACCGCCACAATCACCGCGCCGCCGTTGGCGTAGGCATTGTAAGCCGTGACATTCACATTGGATTGTGGATTGTAATCGGCGGCGACCTTGGTGGAACCGGGGCGGATCCACTTTGCAAACTGCCCGATTGCGTAGCCGTTCTTGTGGATGTGCCCATTGTCATCCACCAGATTGGAATTGGTGTCGCTGTCATAGACCCACCACCAGACATAGGCGTTGAACTGGGCGTTCATATACTGGCCGATCTGCTGGGCGATGGGCACGGCTTCACCACTCACTTCGTCCTGCCCGCTCCCAAAGGAAATCTCCGTCATCCATACACGCTTGCCTGCGGCGATTTCCGCCGAATGCACGGACGCGCTGACACCGTAACTATGGCCGCCCGCGATGGGCATGATGGAATTTGGGATGTTAGGGTTGTCGGCAATTGTCTGCGAATAAGGCTCGGCGAACTGGAAGCTTTCCGGCTCCATGAGCGGCACGCCAACGGATGCTCCATACTCGGTGGTCCACTGAACGAACTGGCTGGTCGTCCAAAACTGCCACCCGTAGTCAGGCTCGTTGGCGGGAGAAACCCAATCCAAGTGGGTGTATCGCGCGCACTGGGACAGAAAGACGGCGTTAGCCCCATAGTATTGGGGCAGCAAATAGGTGTTGGCGTCATCCCATCCGCTCGGCCCATACCAGTCCGTTCCGAAAACCTTGGCTCCGTATGAATGCGCCGCCGCAGTATCGGCCTGTTCGTAATTCCAGGCACCGTCGGTCGCGCCGTTCACGTCATTGACGATTTGGACGCGCATCAAAGACATACCCAGCGTTCCGTAGAGCGATTGATTTTTGGCGGCCGTCAGAGTGCCGCACCACGCCGTGGAGAAGCCGAAACCGTCAATGCCCTGCTGGTCTTCAGTCATGTAAATATTGCACTGGGCATGAACGTTGAAGGAAGCCGCACCCGCCATGAGGACGGCCAAGGTGCGTAGTGTCATCAAGGGGTGTTTTTTTATTTTCATTTTCGGTTGCTGATCGCGGATAAAAGTAAAGTAATCCTTGCCGAACAATTTTTCAATTCACCAGCCTGTAAAACATTGTGGTGTCACTTGGAAATCAGGTAAGCAAACCACACCGCTGTTATTTCTCGCGGATCAAACCGGGCCAAGCATGGAGGATTGGCTTCGAAGCTCGCGGATGCCGCGCAGACAGGCTGCATCGCTCAAACAGAAGCCTGCCGTCAGTCCCCTTTTCCGCCGGCGGGCAGGACGGAGATTTCCGCCGCGCTCGTCCAGCCGTTGCCATTGATCTCCCGCAAGGCCGTGAAGCGGAAAAAGCGCGCGTCCACCGGAGCGAACGTGACTTGCTGGAGCGACGGGTTGTTCTGGATGTTGGCGAACGTGCCGGAAGCGATGTTGGTCGTCCAGTTTGTTCCATCCACGCTCGTTTCAAAGCGGTAATTCTCGACGATGCCGTTGGCGGTTCCGTCCTGTCGCGGCAGATAAGTGAACCCGGCAATCCGGTGTGACCCGCCCATGTCAACAGTGATGAAATGCGGCAGCGAAAGATCGGCGTTCAAACGCGTCTGCCAGATCGTGGACGCGTTGCCGTCAATGGCGTTGAAGGCGACGTTGGTTCCCCCGGCAGTTTCCTGGCTGTCCACGGCAATTACTTTCCAACCCGCATTCCAAGAATTGTTGCCTGCACGGTTTGAAACAGTCGGAGAAGTCGCGGCCACGGATTGTTTGAAAAGTCCGATTTCGGCGAGAGTCGGCTCCATGCGCGAACCGGTGATGCGGATGCGGACTTGATCGGACGTCACCGGCGATTTCAAACGGATGAGCCGGCGATGTCCGACCGTCGTGAGCGTGTCGGAAGAAATTTTTTCCGCCACCGACCAATCCGATCCGTTCCAGTAATCAATCGCGAAGGATTCAATCCGCTGGCCGCGATGGTCCACCGCTTCCTGCAATGAAACGACGTCGAACGTGACGGCCTTCGGCAGCGACAGGGTCAATGTGCCGTTGGTTTTGCCCGGTGCGGTTTCCCACCAAGTGTCGAGGTTTTTATCCAACGCATATGATGGTTTGTGGGACTTGTTGGAAGTGTCGGCGACAAGTTTTCCGCCGGCGGCAAGGTCGGTTGCAAACGTGTTTTTGATGATCTGCGACATCTTGCTCAATGCTTCGAGTTCGTCGTCAGGTATCAAGCCGCGATTGTCCGGCGACAGATTCAAAATGAGATTTCCGTTGCGTCCGATGGAGCGGTAATAAATGTCCACCAGCTCCGACACGCTTCGCGGATGTTTCTGCGGCGCCCAGAACCACGCGCCGTTGGCAAGAATGGTCACGTTGATTTCCGCCGGAAACCACCAAAGATACGAACCGGGCCTGAGCCTGGCGCGACTGCCGAGATCCCGGCCGCCCATGTCCGGCCAGCGGAAGGCGTCCGGCGACATCGGCAGGGGAACAACGCTCCATTCCGTGGTGCGGCCCACGCCGCCTTCATTGCCGACCCAGCGCACGTCCGGCCCCTTGCCCATGATGACCGCGTCGGGTTGCAAATGGCGGATCAAATCATACCACGCGTTGTAATCGTAGGTCTCGTGAACACTTGGATCGGGATTTGCGCCGTCAAACCACACTTCCTGGATTGGGCCGTATTCCGTGAGCAATTCGTAAAGCTGGTTTAGAAAATAACGATTATAATCGTCCACGGCATAGGAGTATTTCCCAAAACCTGCAGCGGGCTTGCGGCCTTTCGAGGGATCGCTCTTGAAGCTGGCCGGGTCGGTGGGAATGACCGAGAGAACATTGCTGCTGTTGTCGCCATAATAGCCGCCGGGATTTTTTGGGTTCGTCCGCAACTGGTAAAGATCGGCGGGTGAAAGATACACACCCAGCTTCAACCCGTATTTTTTCGCGGCGGCGGCAACGGCCTTGACTTCATCACCTTTGCCATCAAGCCACGGGCTTGCCGCCACCGAGTGCGGCGTGTAGCGGGTTTGCCAGAGGCACAAACCATCGTGATGCTTGCAGACGAGCACGATCATTTTGCCGCCCGCATCTTTCATCGCGCGAACCCACTGGTCGGCGTCAAACGCCGTGGGATTATACAGCGAAGGTTCCTCGCGTCCGCTGCCCCATTCGACACCGTGAAATGAGTTCGGGCCGAAGTGAAGGAAAAACGTCCACTCCAGCCGCATCCAATCCGTCTGATTTGGACGTGGCAAAACGTGCGCCGCCTTGTCGGCAATCACGTCAGCGGAATCGCCGTTGGAGATCACCTGCATCGTGGAATACGGAATCGGCGCGGGCGCAGGTCGTGTCGCGCAGCCGGCGATTGCCGCCATCAGCGCGACGGCGGTCGTCAACTGCATCCCATATCTGGCAACGTTCATTTCTTTCATAGTCAACTGTCAATTCCAAGGGTTTTACGGTGGAAAAACTATTATCCTACAGCGAATCCATGATTTCTTTCACCTTCTTGTCGTAATCATCCTTGTTGATCAATCCTTGATCGTAGAGTGCCTTGACCTGTTTCAAACGTGTGGTGGCGTCAGGTTTGGAGGCAGGCTCTTGGGTTTGGGCTGATTGCGGATTTGCAATCATTTGCTTCATTTGCATCAGCACGGCCATTTGGTTGGCCGCAATATTCCCCAACGGTCCAGGACCGATGTTCAGGAGAAATGCCTCATTGTCCGCATGAGCTTTGGCGTAGGCAGCGAACAACTGCCCGGCCGTGTTCAACGGCACATTGCCCCGCAGATAGCTCGCCATCCAGCCTTTTGGAATCGTGTCGCAGGAATAACTAACCACCCCTGCCCGAGTTTGCCCCAAATTCATAATCAAACATTGCGGATTCATCTGGTGAATGAGCTGGCACAGTTCCTCCCACTGTGCCGGGGATAGGCGATCTGACACGTCGAATATTTGGATGCGCAAGTCCGGATACTTCGTGTGCAACTCCGTGACGTGCTTTTTGATGAGATTGAAATAAAGATTTGGCACCGGGCCTTTGAAGCGCGCCGAGCCTTCGTTATGCGCGTCAGGAATGGAATAATGCACGCCGGGCAAAATGCCCTCCGCTTTGCACGCGGCAATGAAGTCGCCAATGATGTCGCCCTTGAACGGACTGTGCGCGATGTCGTAATCGTAACCGTCGCTGGGCCACAGACAGAAACCAGACTCATGCTTGACCGTCAGCACGGCAAAGGTCATGCCGCCTTCCTTGGCCGCTTGCGCCCATGACTTGACGTTCACGCTGACGGGCGCGAAACGGCTGGCGGGGATTTCGCCCTGCTCGCCAGGTTTGGCGAAGGTGGGCATCCCGTAATGAATGTAAAGGCCGTATTGCAACGAAGACGCATCCGTCTGGCCAAATGTCGGATGCGCGCTGGCTAAACAAGCGGCTGCAATCAGCGTTAGATGGTGTCGTTTGTTTCCCATTGTGTGTTTGGGTTGGGTCAGGCTTGTTTCTTGCGTTATTGCCTTGGAGATTTCAATTTGATTCTCATCGATTTCAGCTTGCTTCGATTACGAAGTGGCGAGCCGAGTTGTGGTCGTGGCGTTTTGTGGGAATGACATTTTCATAGGCTAAAATAAATTTTCACGGAATCAACTGGATAATCATTTCCTTTTGATCGCGAGAGATTCCAATTTTCAGAGAACTCCCGGCGGGCAATGCCGGAACTTGCCGCAGCGTCGCGGGCGTGGACGAGGCCGGGCGCAGGACGCTCGCCGGGCCGGTCGCCGCCGCGATCCTGCCGCACGCACTGGTGGATGGCCGTCCGGTCAAAACGATGCGCGTGCCCGATTCACCGGAAAAGTTTTGCGCACTGAAATTGGAGGAGCCGAAGCTGCTATAAATCGTTGCCGTCCGGACATGGTGGTTCAGCTTGACAAAGCTGCCGTTGTCCGGTTTTATGAAAGCATGAGCCCAAAGTTTCAGCCCAAATCATTTCATATCTCACGCCGTTCATTCCTGCAAAAGAGCGCCCTGGCCGCCGCCGCAACGGGATTGCCGTTGTGGTTCGCCGAACGCGACGCGGCCTTCGCGGCGGATGCGGCAACGAACGCGCCAAGCCTGCCCAGTCCGAATGACCGGCCGGGCATCGCCCTGATCGGTTGCGGCGGCCAGGGATCTGGCGATGCGATGAATGCCAGCGGTTATGGCGACGTCCTGGCCTTGTGCGACGTGAACCAGCAACATCTCGACGGTGCGGTGCGGCGGTTCAGCCGGAACGGCAAGACGCCCGACAAATACACGGACTTCCGCAAACTCCTGGAGCGGGATGATGTTCACATCATCGTCCAAGGCACGCCCGATCACTGGCACACACTCATCAATATCGCCGCCGCCACCGCCAAGAAAGATGTTTATGGCGAGAAACCGCTCACGCTGACGGTGGACGAAGGCAAGCACGTCGTCAAAGCCGTGCGCGACAACAAAATTGTTTTCCAGACCGGCACGCAGCAGCGCAGTGACCGGCGGTTCCGTCTCGCGTGCGAACTCGTCCGCAACGGTCGCATCGGCAAACTTCAGGAAGTGGACGTGTGGGTTCCAGGCGGGCTGCGCGCTGGTCCGTTCCAGACCGGACAAGTGCCGCCGCCGATTTTGAATTTTGACTACTGGCTCGGCCAGGCTCCGCAGGTGGAATATATGCACGAGCGAAGCGACAACACGTTCCGCTGGTGGTGGGATTACGCCGGCGGGCCGGTCACCGATTGGGGCGCGCATCACAACGACATCGCCCGCTGGGGCATCGGACAGGACGGGCCGGTCAGTGTTGAAGCCACCGTCATCACCCCGCCAATTCCCGGCGGCTACACCACGCCCAGCGAATACTCGGCCACGTTGATGTGGGCCAATGACATCAAGCAAGTGGTTCGCACCACGCTGGACGACAGCCCGTTTGGCCAGATTCTCAAACAAGACGGTCAGCGCAACGGCATAAAGTTTATCGGCTCCGACGGCTGGATTTGGGTCAATCGCGACGGCATTTCCGCCAGCAAACCCGAACTTCTCACCGAGCCGCTGCCGGACAATGCGATCCACCTCGAAGTCAGCCGCAACCACATGGGCAACTTCATGGACTGCGTCCGTTCGCGCAAAGACCCGGTTGCCAAAGTCGAAGACGGCCACCGTTCCGCCGTCGTCGGCCATCTCATCATCGCCGCCCTGCGCTCCGGCAAAAAATTCACATGGGATCCGGCGCAGGAAATTTTCACCGGCGAAGGCGCGGAGGAAGGCAACACATACCTCGCCCGGGAAATGCGCAAGCCCTACAATTACGTCTTCGCAGGCTAAAAGCCGCCGGAAAATTATTTTTTCAGGCCCAGCGCCCATTCGATGCCGCCGAGCAGGTGCGCCTGATACGCCCTGCTGATTTCAACGGAATTTTTGCGGTCCTTCAAATCCGGGTCGGCGTCAATGATGTCCTCACGATGGCCGAGCGAGGTGTAAAAAACTTTTCCCGCGCCGTAATCCTTGCACCAGGCGACGGCAAAATGTCCGGGGGAAAAGGGCCTTTCCGGTTTTTTGTCGAGCACAAGCAATTCGTGAACCTTCGCCGGGTCGTAATTTTTGAACTGGTAAACTTCCTCCTGCGAAATCGTCCACACTTTCGGCAAATGCGCCGTCGCCGGATTCGACGGATCAACATTGATGCAGTCCACGCTCAACTGCGCTCCGTGATGGTCAAACTCGCCGCCGAGCATTTCGATGTAGCCCGGCCAGCCGTGAAACGTGTCGCTCGCCGCGTGGATGCCGATGAAGGCATGGCCGGCCTTGATCCAGTCGAGAAATCCCTGTTTGTCGGGAATCGGCAGGTCGCCGGTGGTGCTGGCAAAGACCACGCCGTCGTAATTTTTCAAATTATCCGGCGAAAGTTTTTGCAGAACATTTGTCAATTTTTGATTCCACGCGGCTTCGGCGGCCTTGTCGGCATCGCTGGCGTCCGGTCTTAATTTCGTCGGAAATCCGGTCGCGGGATGTCCCGGCGGCTGCTGGACAAAATCCACCGTGAACTCGCCGCTGTCCTTCCCAAGCTGCGCGATGACTTTTTCGAGCGTCGGAATGGAACTGTGGCGGAAACTCGCCGTGGTCGTGACCACGAGCAGTTTCTTGGGTTCGGCCTGCACCGCAGCCGCCAGAACAAGCATCAACAGGACGATGGTTTTTTTCATGATGATTTTTTCGATTGTTCAGGGTTTATCCAACAAATTCATCGAACGGATCCAGATGTTGCGATACCGAACTCCTGCGGCGTGGTCTCCTTGCAATCCGACAAAGACTTCGGGCGGATGCTTGCGCGTGTAATCGCCCAGAGATTTCCACGGCACGGCACCGATGCCGTCGGTGCAGCCCGTCAACTCGTAATGATCCTGGATAATGATGCCGTTTTGGATGACGGTGATGACGGCCTTCTTGACCAATTCACCCTGTTCGTTCCAGCGTGGTGATTCAAAATAAATATCGTAGGTCTGCCATTCACCGGGCGGCAGGCAGGCGTTGACCAGCGGCGGCATCTGGCCGTAAATCGCGCCCGCCTGACCATCGGGATAGGTCATCGCGCGGTAACTGTCGAGCACCTGGACCTCATAAAGGTTGTTGATGAGAATGCCGCTGTTGCCGCGTCCCTGTCCCTCGCCGCGCGCCGGGGTGGGTGCCTCCCATTCCACGTGCAACTGGAAATCCGCCCAAGCACCTCGGGTCCGAATGTTGCGGCCTCTTGGCACGGTCTCCATGTAACCGTTCGTCATCCTCCAATTCACGTCCTGGCCGTTGTCCCGCTGCCACTTCGAAAGGTCCTTGCCATCGAAAAGCAATTCGGCATCCGATGGCGGCGGAGCGCCCAAAGTGGGTGACACGCCGGGTGTGACCACCGCCGGCTGCGGACGGTCGGGATCGTGAATATGCCATTTGGTGCCGGGTATGATCGGCGTGTTGGTGAAGCCGTCGGTGTTGACTCCGGCGGGTGCGCCGTCGGCAGCCAATGCAGGCAGGTGGATTGCGAGCGCCGCGAGTAGCGCGAGTGTGGAGGTATGTTGTTTCATTTCGATTTTGGCGATGTTCTGTTATGTTCGGTCAGATTTTGGCGAAGCGCGTCCATTTCGCATTCGACTTCGCGGACTTCACAGCGGTTTCCAAAAACGCCATGCCGATGACTCCGTCATTAACGGTTGGAAAATCGTTTTTGTCAATCCGCTTGCCGTCAATGCTCGCGCGGATGGCTGCTACCGCTTCCAGATAAATGTTTGCAAACGCCTCGATGAACGCCTCTGGATGGCCAAACGGCAGGCGCGTAAATTTTTTGGCAACATCGGAAACGTAATTGTTCCCGCGCCTCAAAATTTTTGCCGGCTCGCCTTTCGGAATGAATTTCAATTCGTTTGGGTGTTCCTGCTGCCACGCGAGCGAACCGAGCGTGCCATAAATGCGGATGTTCAGATTATTTTCCTCGCCGCAGGAAATTTGCGAGCAATGCAAAACGCCTTTCGCGCCGCCTTTGTAACGCAGCAACAGGTTCGCGTCGTCCTCCAGTTTGCGTCCCGGAATAAATGTCGTGAACTCCGCGCAGAGCGAATCAATTTCCAGACCGGTGATGTAGCGGCCCAGATTTTCCGCGTGCGTGCCGATGTCGCCGAGGCAGCAGCTCGCGCCGGCTTTTTTCGGATCGGCGCGCCACGCGGCCTGCTTCTGGCCGTCGGCTTCGATTTTGTCGAGCAGCCAGCCTTGCGGATATTCGGCGACGATTTTCAGAATTTTTCCGAGCTTGCCGCTGCGGACAAGTTCGCGCGCCTCCTTCACCATCGGGTAGCCGGTGTAATTGTGCGTCAGCGCAAAAACTTTTCCGGTTTTGCGAACCGTTTCGCGCAACGCTTTCGCCTCTTTCAAGTTCAAAGTCATCGGCTTGTCGCAGACGACGTGAAAGCCCGCCTTCAAAAATGTCGTTGCAACCGGCGCGTGCAAAAAATTCGGAGTGACGATGGAAACGAAATCAATGCGCTCGTCCGCTGGCAACGCCGCTTCGCGCTCGGCCATTTCGGCGTAGCTTGCATAAACGCGATTTGGATTCAGGAAAAGTTGTTCGCCCGTCGTCTGCGAATTTTTGGCGTCGGAAGAAAATGCGCCTGCGACCAGTTCAATCTGGCCGTCAAGATTCGCGGCCATGCGATGCACCGCGCCGATGAAGGCGTTCTGGCCACCGCCGACCATGCCGTAACGAAGTTTGCGTTTGGCTGACATAAATGTTTTTGGGAAAAGACAATTTATGAAAACAATATTGCGGAGACAAGGCCGAATCTCGGCGAAAACAAAATCACCTGCTCAAAACGAGCGCGAGACAGAGGATGAATTTGGGTTTCATGGCTAATCAAGCATCCCTGGCGGCTCTTTAAGTTTTTTCTTCGCCTCTGGTTTCAAAAGCTTGATCATCTGGCTCTCGGAATAAGGTTGCATGGCGTTCCATCTGCCAAAAGTTGCGCCCAACGGAATAATGATGTCGTCTGATTTCCCATGCAGCCAGACCGCCCGGAAAAGAACAGGCGCGATTTCCAAATAACGGAGTTCATAATCCGATTTTTTTATTTGTGGCAATTGTTCCGCTATTCGCAGTGCTTCATTGGAATAATCAGTTTGATAAAGACCATTAGCTTTCAGAGCTTTTCCAGTTTTTTCATCGGCAATCAATCCCGCCGCCCCGACGGCATTGGTTCCGTGCATGAAAAGATATGTCCAGCCACCACCGGATTTTGCCGCAGAGAGCAATTGTCCAGAAGCCAGATTTGTCAATCCAACAGCATAGTCGCGGTAGGGATCGGCCATCGTTAATTCTTCAATGCGAAAACCTCCAAGAAAGCGCGGGTCTGACTTGAGAATCTCGCCAGCATATTTATAGACAATCTCTCGCCCGCCATCCGGTGCCTGGGGATAGATGATGGCCGCAAAACAATGGCCGCTCAAAACGAGAGCGAGGCAGATGAGGAGTTTGGGTTTCATAATCAAAGATTTTCGCCTGGGTTTGAATTCACTGTTTCACCGCGTGTGTTGTAAAAGCGACTGTCTTTCTCGATGTAGAGCCATAAAAAATTGCTCCCCCAATCGTTCGGATTTATGCTCTGAATTCCATTGCCAAAGGCGACCTTTATGATGCTTCCGGTCGCCAACTGAAGTCTGTCCAACTTGGAAAGAGATTCATCAAAGCGGATGACAACGATTTCCCCTGGCTTCTCGTAAGGAATCCACCCAAGAGCTGTCGGCAAAGGTCTTGTGATCGCGACCGTGATTGATTTCAGTGTTGTGGCCGACTTGCGAATCCCAATGACCTTGCCTTCAATGCCAAAAATGTGCGAAGTGATTTCGTCTAATCCGTATCCATCAGGGGAATTCGTCACACCGACAAATTTTGAATTTGTTGAGCACCCGAACAAACCACCGCTCAAAACGAGCGCGAGGCAGAGGATGAGTTTGGTGTTCATGGTTTCTTTGATCCAAAGAAGTGAACAATCTCACACTGAACCAACTCATTTTGTGCATTATTTCTTTTGCTCGTAATGGCAACCCACATGACCGGGTTGTAATTGGTTGTCGGCAGACAATCTGTAAAAATGCTCCTCACGGTTTCATTGGTGGCGTTGACGTTTATTTGGGTGACACCGTCCCATGAAAAGCCGCCGAACCCACTGCTGCCAGCAGTTTCCAAACCGCCCCTGATGTCTCCAGCCTTTTTCGCTACGGCTGGCAGCAGACCGCCAACTAAAGTTGAGCGGCCATTGATCGGCATGACCAAAACGTTTGTGCCGCCAAGAAGTCCTGAATAATGAACGCTGATTTTCTTGTTGAGTGCATAATTCTTATCATCTGCCAAAACATTTTCAATGATGTGGATGATCTTCGGATTTTTGGCATCCGGCACCACCATGAAGCCATCCAAATAATCACGAACCTTCGATACCAAGGACGGAATGGAGTCGGCATCAAGATCGGCCCTGACTTTTGTATATTGCGTATAAAAAGGATCGGCTTTTGATTCTTTGCCCGTGACAGCATAACCTCGATATTCTATCGTGAAGCTGCATCCAAGATTCTCGCCATTTTCATCCAGAATACGCATGAAGCTCCGATACGGTTCTGAAGGTTTTGACGCGATGGCGTTTGTCTCGTCGGCGCGGGATGAAATAAAACCGCCGCTCAAAACGAGCGCGAGGCAGAGGAGGAGTTTGGGTTTCATAGCTTGTCATTGGCCATTCGTCACTATTTTTGGAATTTGCCAAAACCAAAGCGTTTTTTCATCGCGCCATATATCTTCATAAGTTTTTCGCTCCTTGCTAAAACCACCGTGTGCGGCAACAATTTTTGCAACGGTTGGTTCAAACGCGCGCCAACTGGATTCTTTGCCTGTTGCGCCAGTGTTATCAAAAATCAACCACGGTGGAACTATCGCTTCATGCCGGCTGAAATCATAAGCCACAACTGGCGACGAAGGCACGTCATTGGTTGTAATTTCACGTAGCAACTTAAATGAACATACAATCACCTGACCATCTTTTGTCCATCGAAAGTCATCAAGACAAAAAATTAATTCGTGTTCAAGCGAAGCAACGAACCGCATTTTTTCACCTTGAGGTTTTGTAAAAAGACATAATCCATTGTCGCCGCTTGTCAGCACGTCGTTGCTCCATGGCTGGTCGCTCGCAAACAAAACTTTATCTGCGGCATTGGCAGGTGAAGAGTATTTAACGCCTCGTTCAAATGAGAGCGCAAATAAAAATAGAGCATAGGTTGTGAAACAACAGGCGGCGACGGATAGCACGCCAAAAGCAGATGAAATGAGCCAGCGTTGAAAGTTTGTGCGTGCCGGAAAAAATGGAAATTGAAAATGAATCGCCCAAGTGTAGCCTATCAATAAAATAAAGGTAATAATCAGCCAGACCGAGTCTTCCAGTTTGGAAAAATTCAATATTGCGAAAGCAGCGACAAGCGCGAACCAGAGCATTAAGCCCAGCAGCGAAACGCACCCGAGCCGGACAAACAATCCTGCAAACCACCAGAATTTAGATTTTGGATTCATCGGCAATGGTAACTCTGACCCGAAATTAGACCAGTTCGTTCATTGCGCTCAAAACGAGCGCGAGGCAGAGGATGAGTTTGGGTTTCATGATTTTCGCTTCCAAATTCTGCACAACAAAAAATAAAAGCCAAGCAACACGAGAAAATAAAAGAATGTGTCGAAAACAAAGCCAAGCGACAACGGAACAAATGGCAATCGCCGTTCTTCTTTAACTTGCAACCAAGACGGCAGCCAATCCGTTTGCAAACCTCGATGCAAAATCTCTTTAAGTGGCAAGTTCCACTTCGCCAAATCAAGTTCCTGATCGGCGTGTGCAGAATCGGGCAGAGCATTTACAACAGACTGCATTGAAAGCATCGGCCAACCGCCGCGATAAAACGCCGGAGTTTCACGGCCTCGCCAAGAATTGAACATTAATTGACCGTTATCGCCGGCCTCTACTTCCGCGCCTGATGGTTCTGATGTCCAGACGCCAAAACCAGAACCTGTGAACCACCACCCGCGAATTCCATTCGGCCCGACAATTTCATCCGGCATTGTGTTGTCGGTTTTTTCTTGCGGCATGATTGAACGATTATAGGGCGACCACAAAATGCAACTCCACGCCACCAACACATTCAAAATCATGCCGCTCAAAATGAGCGCGAGGCAGAGGATGAGTTTGAATTTCATGGTTTGCCGTCTTGAATGGTTTTCACAACTTGCCATGTTTTGAGATCAATCCAAACGCTGGCTTTGTGGCTCCCTGTTGGATTTTTCAAATCCAATCGCAATTTTCCATCGCTGACATCAATCGCTTCAATCGTCGTCGCCTTGAATTGTGAGCCATGCCCTTGGTCTTGAAAAAGCCACGGGTCTAAACCGTTTTCTACCTGATGCAAATTATCTCCTAAAGAAATTCTTCTTTCTTCAGGCATTCTCTCCACCGATTTCAAATCAATGTTTTTGTTGAATTGTTTAATCGCAGCATCAACATTTTCTCCGTGTTTGACGCTGGCAACAAAGCTGCGGTTCCAAATTATCAGTCCCGAAACTTCTGACCCGACAACAACGCCATGTATATCGCGACGAGCAGCGCCCAATGCCACTGGTCCTACAAAAAAGACATTTCCGCAAAAGATGCCGGATTCTGTTTCAAGGTAAAACATCTGCCCAACATCAAAACCTGAACCAACCCAAGCGTTGCCTGTTTCTGGATCAACGAACGCCAAAACATCCCAGTCGTTTGTATATGGGCCGTAACATACCGTTACGACTTCGCGTTTGGCGTCCAGTTGCACTGTTCCGCCAGTGGTTCGATGCAAAGTAACTTTTGCATCTGTCCAATTGGTTTTCACCGTTGCCGTGACATAACTTTGCGCTGCATTGGTTTCGTCTGCACGGGCAATGTTGAAACGGCCAAACAAACCGCCGCTCAAAACGAGCGCGAGGCAGAGGAGGAGTTTGGGTTTCATGGTTCTATTTTCCGCAAGCGGATGTATTCTTCACGGAAGATATTGCCTTCAAATACAGATTCATCAACTTCCTTCCATTCATTGAGATCAAGCTCGGCTACAGGCCGCAAAGTCTCTGGATTGCGTGGTTCCCAAACAATGTAAAAGCGATTCGTTTCTAGGCAGGCATGACCGTAAATGGCATCAATTTTATCCACGAAGTTAGTGTTATTGCGATAGGCATATGTGCATTCAGCCCGTCTCAATTCTACGTCTGATAATTCCATCGCAGCTTTTCCAATTTCTGTTGCTCCGGCACGGGCCAGTTCCCTGTCACGATTGTCATTGTAGGGAAAGAATCCGGGCTTTATTGGAAATGTGATGACTGAAAAATCCAATGTTATTCTGAAAGGCATTGGATTTATCCAGCGCTGGCCGTTTTTTGCCCGCGTGCGAGCCTCGTCGAATTTCCAGGTGAATTCGTAACCAGAACCACCATTGTAGCCGACTGCGCTATAAACCAAATAATCTGGATATTCATTTCCATAATCGCCATCTGCCTTCTTGACCGTTAAAACATTGTTTTCAAGATCAAGATTATCGCAAATAAAATGCACGCTGCCATCAGGCCCCTCGTTTACAGATGAACCCCTCAGTTCATTGGGCTTGAGGAAAGACTGCAAGTATTTCGACGCACCCATAAATCCTTCATCTGAGTCAAATGAAGCGATATACCAATAAGGTCCCTTTTTCCAATCCCAGCGTTTGCAGACAATCGAGCCGATAACCAGCACTTTTTCATTGCCACGAACGAACTCCTGCGGATGCGGAAATCTGGAAAAAAGAGAAATGTTTTGTTCATAATCTAGGTTGCCGACAAGTTCAGAATTTCCATTCGCCGGATTCTTCAGGAACAGTTTGTTATACCGTTCGCCGCCACGAAACCCCGATTCATAATAGGTATGGTTCTCCAGCATTTCCCCCGATGGCAAACTCACGGACTCCACTCGTTGGTCAGTCTTTACATCGTCAAAAGGGAATGCCGGCAATGGGAGCAGCCGAATAAAAACAAATGCCACAAACCCGCCGCTCAAAACGAGCGCGAGGCAGAGGATGAGTTTGGGTTTCATTGATTGGTTTTACTTGCCTGAATTGTTTCTTCCGTGAACCCAAGAGGATCTGTTGAAATGTCAAATGGAACCGTTCCTTCTGGCGCGGGTTGATTGAGCTTCAGTTTCACGTAAACCAAGTATTTCCCAGGTTTAAGTATAAATAAGGTCCCAAGGTCCACGCGCCATTCGTGGTGTTCCCCCGGCTTCAGCTCTCTGACAGCAGGAGTCGCGTAATTTATACCATAATCTATCACAGAATCCGGTCCGCTCTTTCCGCGAGGCGTCATCTCGGGCGTGGCTTTATTTGAATCCACAAGCTGGATTCCTAATGCGCGAATCCAAGTCATGTAGAAGACCGACTTTGGCCCGGCATTGGTAACATTCACGACCATCTCAACCGGCTGGCCCGCTGAAACTGCGCCAGGCAGTGATACCTCAACCGTCACGCCATTTTTTTCCAAGGATGTTTTCAAAACTGCCCCATTGTGTAATGTCTGGCTGGATGAGCAGCCAAACAAACCGCCGCTCAAAACGAGCGCGAGGCAGAGGAGCAGTTTCAATTTCATAATTTTTAATTCACCACCCGAATTCCCAAAAATCCAGAATTTCATCTCTCCCAGTCTTCTTGCGAGTCAAAACCTGGAGCAGATGCGGATTAGGTTTTCCGTTTTTATATTCCAAAGCGAACGAATATACCATGCATGGTTGGCCATCTACATTGTATTGGGAATTTTCAACGCGAACCAATTTTGCGACATGAATGGGATTATTGGACCGGGCTTCGCTTTCCCACAAACTGATATAACGGTTTGCCGTCATTTCCGGCGTCGTCAATTTCCGCAGCGCACTCCAATCCGCATCATTGATTGCATTCGTAACCTCACTATAAGGAGTTTGGCCACCAATACTCGAGCAGCCAAACAAACCGCCGCTCAAAACGAGCGCGAGGCAGAGGATGAGTTTGGGTTTCATTTGTCGGATGGGATGACGTTAAGTTTAACTTCGCCACTCCAAAAAGTTTGCTTGCTGTCAATCGGAGTAAAACCCATGCGGAAAGAAAATGTCTTTTCGGAAATCGGTTCGGGAATGAGCATCTCCAATTCGTTCGTGTATGCGCCGCCGGGCGGAATTTCGACATTCTTAACACCATTTTTTTTGCAGGCCCAGCCAAGCCAGGAGATGTTTGGGTTGCTGGTTTTCCATTCTTCATCCCAACTGCAACTCCACACACGCACGGTTTGATTGGTCGTTGTGGGGTTTTCGACTCGAAGCGCGACTTTGAAAGTTTCTTTGATACGAACTTCGGTTTTGGACGGGATGACGACCACCCGGAGCGAATTCGTGTCACCAGCGTTTGTTGGTAAAGCTGTCAACCACCCGCCGCTCAAAACGAGCGCGAGGCAGAGGAGGAGTTTGGGTTTCATGGTTTTTTAGCTGCTGAAATTAAATAAAATCCTAAAACGAATGCAATCAGGCCGCAAAGCAACAAAACCATTCCAAGCAAACGGTTCGGGCCAATTGGCGAAGAAGGTGGAATCGCTGAATCAACAATTTCAACAAGGTTTTTTTCGTTTTGCACAGAAGATTTTTCAGAATCAATGATTGCTTGCCGCTGTTTATGAATTGCTTCTTCATTGGACAGGTCTTGTTTGGCCTGAAAGTAAGATGGATAATTTGATGCCAATGTTGATCCAGCCGGTTCGGGATTTGTGAGATTCAACTGTTTTCTCAATTGCTCAAGGCGTTCCTGTTTGGTTTCGATGTCAGTCGCTTCTTTTTGAAATTCATCCTTCATAATTTTAACGCCGTTGCTCACCAACTCCCGATTTCTTTCAATTCTTAAATTGCGATAGGCTTGGGCAATGGCATTGGCAATCTTTGCTGCTTCCACAGGATTTTCATCCGTCACGGCGATGTCGATAAGTTTTGTATTGTAGACGGGATAAAAATTCAGCCGCTGTTTCAACAGCCTGAGCGTTTCGTCAATTTCAAGTGTCCTGCCTCTCGCGTATTTTTTGCCCCATTCCACATTCAAGTTCAAAGCTTCGATTACGTTGCCAAGCACGGCTTCGGACTGAATCAACTCAAATTCGGTTTGAATGAAGTAGGGGTCATACGATTCCTCCGAACCAGAGGTATTTATATTTGGCTCCAATTGAATTCGCACCTTCGCTTGATATTCCATCGGCCTGATCAAGAGCCAAGCCCCGATGCCGCATAGCGCGAGGCCAACGACCACAGTGGCGCGCCCAAAAACTTTTTTGGAACTGGATTTCATAACAAACCGCCGCTCAAAACGAGCGCGAGGCCGAGGAGGTGTTTGGGTTTCATAAATGAAAAATCAACCTGCCGGAACTGGCATTATGTCTCCACCCCGCAGAGCCATTATGAGAAACACAACAGCAAGGAAAAGTAGGCATGATGCCATAATAACAATCGCCATCATTACCGTCTCAATCCAGCTTTTATCCTGATTCAGTCGTTGTGCCAATAATAAGTAGACAGCGATGTTGTATAAAAAGAGAATCGGGCTGGTATAAAAGACCGCTCGACCTATCCAACCGTAAATGCGTTCCATCGCAAAAAAATGCGGGACACCAAACAAATTAAAAACCTTCGATAAGAAATATGCGACACCAAACCAATCAAGAGCCAACAATGCGACAATGACAATTGATGGAGAAATCAAAGCAAGTTGAAAATACCGCAATCGCCTTATTTTGGCTTTGCCAGTGGCTTCATCAATTTGCGGCGTAATTTCCAGCTTCATTGAATTATTGTAACTCTGACACAAAATTAAACCAGTTTGTTCATTTCGCTGCTCAAACCGCGTCGAAAATTATCTCTCAAGATGCCATGACGCCATAAATTTGTCCTGTTTCGTGACGGCATCGTGGACACTGCGTGACAAAATTCGAGACATTTCATCGGCTGATGCCGTTTTTCAGGCTGAAATCGTCGGCCAATCCAATTGGATTCGTCACCAATCCAGTTTGATTGATGACCAATCCACATTGGTTCGTCACCAATCCATATTGATTTGTCGTCAATCTAATTTGATCGATGACGAACCCATATTGGTGCGTGGTCAATCCACATTGATTGATGAGCCATCCAATTTGATTCATCACGAACCCATGTTGATGCGCGAGCAATCCATATTACTTCGCGACGAATCCATGTTGATCGGTCACCGATCCATATCGCTTCGCGGTTGACTTCAAAAAGCTGGCCGCATTCGCTGGTAAAAAGTTGGCATGGCCGATGCTATAAAAAGTTTCAAGCACTTGGGCAACTAAAGTCTCCGGGTGAACCAGAAGTATCCGACAGGAAGTATCCAGAAAGCAGTCAGCATGAGAAGCAACTTAAGGGTCTTGCGGAATTTTTATAAATATCCCGCGTCACAATTGGTAACGTTTGGCTATAACATCGCCGCCAGCCTCGATCCCACAGTGTTCCTCAACCTGCCGGTCACCCCGACCGTGCTCAAGACGTTGACGGACACCTTGAACACAGCCTTGCAGGCGACCCTCACCGGCGGCAAGGTGGAAACGGCGGCCAAGAAAAGCGCCTTTGCCGCGCTCACCAGCGCGTTGAACAGCGATGCCAACATCGTGGAAAATGTCGTGGGCCAAAACCTCGAAATGCTGTTGACCACGGGTTATCTGCCGGTCAGCACCACCCGCTCGTCTGTGCCTTTGAATGACACGTCCATTCTGGCTCTGGCCAACAACGGCACCATGCAGGCGTTGCTGCGCTTGCAGCCGATTGTCAACGCCAGGGCGTATCAGGTGCAGACCAGCAAGGACGGCGGCGTGACGTGGGTGGAAGCCACCTTGTCTTCGCAAGCGCGACGGATCGTGCTGGTGAACCTGGTGCCGGGCACGACGTATGCCGTGCGTGCGCGGGCCATCGGCGGCAGCACCGGCGCGAGCAGTTGGACGCAACCGCAGTCCATCATGTCAACGTGAAGCACGGTCGAGGGTCCAGAGACGAGGGACGAAGGCCAAGTCCATCTTCCCCACTCCACCCTCGACCTTCGACTTTCGACTCTCGATTACATTAAAATTTGTCTGGATGGTTCCAGACGACGGGCGGTTGGCAAAGAATGGATACTTCGTTGCTGGCCGCCCGAACTGTTTTTCGCGATAGGTCACGAACTTTGATTTGGCATCAAACCGCTGCTCAAAACGAGCGCGAGGCGGAGGATGAGTTTGGGTTTCATGGAGTCTGCAATTGTTATTTGTCTTTCTCAACTACTTTCAAAACCCGTCGTGTTTTGACATCAATCCAAAAATTTCCGATGCCGCCGGTTTCTGGATTTTCCAAATCCAATTCCATTGTGTCTCCGTTCACTTGAACTACTAAAAACTTTGGCATCACTTCTTGACCAGTGCCCGGCATGGAAAGAAAAGTCGGGTTCGCCGGATTTCTGATGTCGGTTTGCTGATGACTTTCTCCTTTGATTTTTGAAGCATTGACCCGCTGTTCAAATTGTTGGATGGCTGTATCCAAATCTCCTTCCGCTGGTTCGGCGAGGTCTTCATGCCAATACACCTCTCCCCACGGAGACAGCATCCCTCCGATGATGGTTGAATCCGTTTCGACGTAAAAGTCCATTTCCCAGCCAATCCAAATTTTTCCGCTTTGCGGCACTTTGAACGCTATGAAATCAACATTGGTAGGTTGAATAGGATGCTGGCCCATCGCCCGCATCCTGAAGGAGGCTCGTTTGATCAACAAAGGCGGTGATTTAATACCGGGAAGTGTGTTTGTTTCAAGTGTCCAATGGGTCGTGTCTGTTTTTTGGACTGGTGCAGCATCCTCATCGAGCCGTGGAAATTTCTGGCGCAGCATCTCGTCCAGTTGTAATTTGTAAACTGCGGCTTTTATCCGTGACACGGATTCGTTTGCATTCCATCCAAGATTTGAATTCGTCAGGCCGGTCAAAACCGGAATTGCATCTTTAGCCTCCGCGCCAAAATTTTCCACGGCAGATATAGCCCGACTACGAACATCGTTGCTTTCATCGTTCAATGCCGGTATCAAAGCCGTGACAATTTTGGCATCCATTTCTTTATCGAATTGCCCCATGTCACCCAAAGCATACGCAGCGGCAGCGCGGACGGCGGCGTTGGTATCGGACAACGATTGGATGATTGCCGTCACAATCACATTTGCTTGAGGCTCGAATTTGCCGAGTGCCTTGGCCTGTGATCCTTCCCACGGATATGGATGCGCGCCGCCATGCAGTTTTTGATTCATGATTTGTCCGAGGACGGTGATGGTTGAAAGGCGGACATTGGGATCGGGATCTTTCATCAAGCGGATCATCACTGGAACGACCTGGGCGCTTTCATCATTTGCAATCAGCCAACCGTATCCAAGCCCCATCGCAGAACTCCGGATTTGGGCATTTGTGTCAGAAAGCAATTGCGTGAATGCCGGCAGCAATTCTTTTGCGGGAACTTTGAATGCACACAAGGCGGCCAAAGCGGGTTGCCGAATGGAAGAATTGCCGTCTTGCAAAAAAGGCATCAAGGCGGGAACGGCAATTTCATTCCCTTTGTGAATTCGCGCCAGCGTAGACATGGCAAGGACACAAAGCTCTGAATCGTTTGTCTTGAGCAAAGAAACCAAAGGAGGAACAGCAGCCTCGCTCACGGAATCATTGGCAAGGGCATACAAGGCGCCGCGCCGAATGGTTCGATTGGCATTGGTCAGAGCGTCTATGACGGGCGCTTCGAACTGCAACATGATCAATGTGTCAGCGGCATGAAAAGATGTTTGCACTTTTTGAATTTGCCCGACCAGCAATGCGATTACAGATTTTTTGACCAGTTCCAATTGCTGGGCAGCCTTGGCCGCAGATTCAGGCGTGGTAGGCAATTTGGCCAGACTGTCGTGCAAGCGACGCAAAAAATCTTTATCCTTGGAAGCAGCCTCAACCGTGACACTCATTTCCGTTCCCGGAAGATTTTCACGCAGAAATTCCTGCCTGGGCGCGCTGATTCGGGAATAACTTCTTTCTCCAGTCCTTGCAGTGCCGGGACCAGCCGAAATTCGCAGGTAAATATAATCGTTATCGCCGCCCATTCTTATTCTTCCATCAGATGTCTGGCGAACACTTACTTGTTGAAGAAGTGAGGAATCCACCTCGACGCTGAATTCATCCGGCTCCGGCCCTCTTGAAAAATGATCAGGCACCAAATAATTGTTCAATTCAGAATAATCCTGAAAATCCAAATAAATTTGCAATTCAATCGTAGTAACGCGGTCTTTTTCCCATTCCTCAATCGTCGAATTCGTTTGAGACCTTGCAACATTTGGCCTGACACCCAAAAACAACAAAACGAGCGCGAGGCAGAGGAGAGGTTTGGGTTTCATTTAGTTCAATTCGCTTTAGCAGTTAATGTTTGATCAAATTTCCATCCGCCAAAACCCGCGTCTTGCGAAAAAATCAATTCTTTTGGTGCGAACGGATTGCTGGCAAATGGCACGGCGACCAGCTCCCGCCCTTGATTGCGAATGGTTTCAATTTCGTATGCACACGACAAGTCGCCTTGCGGCGCAATTATCAGAGGTTGTTCTTTGCCCAGATGGTTGCATTTTATTTTGAACGCGCCAGCGGGTGCGAATTCATTTGTGTCCGACGCATAGGAGCCGGGCGAATGGGCATCCAGATATTTTTTGATGAAATTGTAAATCTCCGGCGAGCCAGTCAGTGTCCACGAACTCCATTGGTTCATCGGTGATGATTTCAGACGATAATAAACCGTTCCGCCGACTCCAATGACATACGCGTCGTCTTCTTCAGAAATGGCGTAATGATTAAACGATGAATAATGGTTCGCCACATTCAGCAATTCTCTTTTTCCATCTGGCCACTCGACTAATAATTTGCTCTCTTGGAGCGTAGTTTGGACAAAACCTGAAAGGTAACGGTCTGCTCTTATCAATTTTCCCCCTGAAGAAAATGTTGTAATTTCATTTTCTCGGGACCAATAATGCTCATGGCCGAATGTCCAAAAGAATAAAAGCCAAAGCACTATCACGCCGCTCAAAACGAGCGCGAGGCAGAGGATGAGTTTGGGTTTCATGGTTTGGATTTGAGAAGCAGAATTCCGCCAAGCAACGGAAACAGTCCAACGGCAAGCAGCGCCGCGCCAAGCGGACGGTTGGTGCCGACGGGAAATTGCGGTGGCTCGGCCGGGGCAATAATTTGAACCGGCACAGTTGCGGGGATTGGCTCTATTTTCATCTCCTCAATTTTTTCAGCGAGCAATTTGTGCAACTTAAGCATCTGTTCGCTATTGGTCGGTTGGAGCGAAATCTGTTTTTCCTCGTCTTGATATTGCCGCTGCAAAATCTGAAGACCAATCGCTACCAACTGCTTTCGGGATTGAATGCGATATTCTTTGTAGCCTGCGGCAATGGCGTTGGCCACGTCAGCCGCTTCTTTCGGGTCGTCGCTGTAATATGTGATGTCAACCATTTTGGTGTTGCCCACCAGCGTGAAGCGCAGGTGGTTTTTGAGAATCGCATAACATTCGGCATATTTGAGCGGCTCGCCGTGGGAATACTTCTTGCCCCAGACCACGTCGAGATTCAAACCGGTGACGACATTGGACAAGACAAGCTGGCACTGAATGATTTCAAATTCGACTTGGGGGAAATAAGCGCCAGGACCCATGTAAGGCTCATCGTTTTCCATCTTGATCCTCGCCGTCGCCGCATATTGCGGGGGACTCAACAACGGCCAAAATCCTGCGCCGCATAGCACCGATCCACCGAGCAGGAGCGCGAGGCAGAGGATGAGTTTTGGCTTCATTGAACGATTGTAACTCTGACACAACATTAAACCAGTCCGTTCAACATGGCAGTTCAGCCCGGCATTGGCGGCGCAGGTTCACGCGGCAATTCCCGTCAAAGTTAAGCCACAGATTCACACAGATGAAACACAGATTTCAAATTTCACAGCTTTGATTTTTATCTGTGAAAATCTGTGTCAAATCGAGAACACCTCATCCGGCCTTTCGCTGAATTGTTTTTCCCGTTTAACCCTCACCTGTCCTGCGGACATCCTCTCCCGCTCCCGCGAGCGAGGAATCTTGCGAAGAAGGAATTTATTTCTTCTTGGAGAACGCCGCGTCGAACGCCGCCTGATTCGGGGCAAAATCCAGTTTGCGCACGAACGCGCAGCTTTCCGTCGCGCCGTGGACGCGATCCATGCGGCCGTCCTCCCATTCCACCGAGAGCGGACCGCGATAGCCGACATCATTTAACGCGATGATGATTTCCTCGAAGTTGATGTCGCCGTGGCCGAGCGAGCGGAAATCCCAGAAGCGCCGCGCATCGGTGAAATCCGTGTGGCCGCCGAACACGCCAACCGTGCCGTCGCCGTGACCCCACCACACGTCCTTCATGTGCGCGTGGAAAATGCGCCCGGCAAATTCGCGGATGAATTTTACATAGCACACGCCCTGATAGCCGAGGTGCGACGGGTCGTAATTGAAGCCGAAGCGCGGATGGTTCTTGACCGCTTCAAGCGCGCGTCTGGCGGAGGCGATGTCGAAGGCGATTTCCGTCGGATGCACTTCGAGCGCGAAGTTGACTTTTTCTTTTTCAAACACGTCGAGAATCGGCGTCCAGCGTTTGGCAAAATCGGCGAAACCTTTGTTCCAATAATCCTGGCTCGTCGGTGGAAATCCGTAAATCGAATGCCAGATGCTTGAACCGGTGAAGCCGTTGACGACGGCGGGAAATTCATTTTTCGCGCCGGGCTGCGCGTTGAAAAATTTTCGCGAGGCGCGGGCGGTGGCCTTCATTTTTTCAGCGGCGCGCTGGCGGACGCCTTCGGGTTTGCCGTCTCCCCAGACATCGGCGGGCAGAATCGCCTTGTGCCGTTCATCAATCAAATCGCATACGGCCTGACCGACGAGGTGCGTGGAAATGGCAAAACATTTCAGGCCGTGCTTGGCGAGCAGCGCCCATTTCTTCTTGCAGTAATCGGGTTCGGCCAGCGCGCGGTCCACTTCAAAGTGGTCGCCCCAGCAGGCGAGTTCCACGCCGTCGTAGCCCATTTTTTTGACGAGCGGCAGCAGTTCGGCGAGCGAAAGGTCGGCCCACTGGCCGGTAAAAAGTGTGACAGGTCGTGACATAAGCGGTGAATATTGGTCGGGAAATTGTGCCAAGCGGAACGGCGAGGTCAAGCGCGCGGTTTAGACGTGGCAAAATATTTTAATGACAACTTTTTTGCTTTTTACGGTTGACAGTTTCGAGTCAGGCTGGACTATTGCGCGCATCCATGAACAACCGTCACGATAAAATCCTTTTCTGGGGCTGTTTCATCGCCCTCATCACCACCAGCTACGCGTTTGTCAGCCGCATGATTTTGTGCGGCGGGCAGTTCGTCACGGACTTCGGGCTGGACAAGGTTTCCGTGGGCGAGTTGCAGGGCGCGGGCATCTGGCCGTTCGGCGTGAGCATCATCGTGTTCAGTCTTTTCATTGACCGCATTGGCTACAAGGTGGCGATGGTTTTTTCCTTCGTGTGCTATTTGATTTACACGTCGCTGGCATTTGCGGCCTACAATTCCATCCACGGACTGAGCGGCGACGCGCTCATGGCGGGGCAAAAACACGGCTACCAACTGCTTTACTGGGGCAGCATCATCCTGGGACTCGGCAACGGGACCGTCGAGTCCTACATCAATCCCATCGTCACCACGATGTTCAACAAGGACAAGACGAAATTGCTCAACCGTATGCACGCCGGCTGGCCGGGCGGCCTGGTGCTTGGCGGGCTTTGTTCCATTGCGCTGGCCGGCAATGCCGACTGGCGCATTTCACTCGGCCTGATCTTAGTTCCGGCGTTCACATTCTTCTTCATTTTGATAGGGAAAAAATTTCCGAAAAGCGAACGTGAGCAGGCGGGCGTGGGCTACATGGCCATGCTCAAGGAATTCGGCGCTTTCGGCGCGCTCGTCGGATTCGGGCTGGTGTTCGCGCAACTCGGACAAGTTTTCTCAACCGAAATAACTAAACATTTTTCAATAGGCATAATCTATAAAATAATCGATATAGCCAACAAACTTCATATTCAGATCGATGTGGTGGGTTGTGTGGTTTCGATATTTACTGCTGTTATTGTAATTACTTTTGCATTTATCACAAAATCGTTTGGCCGCTGCATCCTAGCGCTGCTCATCATCATCATGATTCCGCAGGCCATCACCGAACTCGGCACCGATAGCTGGATCACCTCGCTAATGTCAACCCCGATGCAGGCTGCCGGCCACAATCCCGCGTGGGTTTTGGTTTACACCTCAGCCATCATGGTGATTTTGCGTTTCTGTGCCGGACCGCTCGTCCACAAATTATCGCCGGTCGGACTGCTCACGGCGTGTTCCGCGCTGGCCGCGCTCGGCCTGTTCGCATTTTCCAAAACCGGCAGTTCGGGAATTTTTGCCATTTTTGCCGCCGCGACGCTTTATGGCGTCGGCAAAACTTTTTTCTGGCCGACGATTCTCGGCCTGACTTCGGAACAATGTCCGAAAGGCGGCGCACTCACCCTGAATGCGATAGGCGGCATCGGAATGCTGGCGGTGGGAATTCTCGGCACGCCGTTTCTTGGCTATCTGCAGGAATCCTCGGCCACGCAGGCGCTGTCGGCGGCCAATCCCGCGCTGTATCAAACCGTGACCACGGAGAGCAAATATCTGCTCGGCAATTATCGGGCGATTGACCCGGTGAAAAGCGCGGCGGTGACGGACGCGGCCTCGACGACCGCAATCGCCGACGCGGAAACGGCGGGCCAGTTCAGCGCGCTCGGCAAAATGGCGCTGTTCCCGCTGTTCGGCCTGGTCTGCTACCTCGGATTGATGTTCCATTTCAAATCCAAAGGCGGTTACAAACCGGTGCAATTGGCAGCCGCAGAGATTGGCCGCGAGAAATAAATGTCACGAAATTGCCGGAGCAAAAATTCTTCGGGCTGCCTGTTTCAAAACGCCGGTGAAAATTATTTCCTTTTAACAACCGAAAAAATTCCACATTCTTTTAACATCCGCATGAACGAAAAAGTCGAAGAGAAAAACAGTTGCTGCTGCACCGGCGAGGCCATGGCGTTTCTCCTGTTGCGCGGCTGGCTCTCCGTCCGCGCCATCCTGACAGGCGTCGAAAAATTCGGCGCCTACAAGACCGTCCAGCAGCCGCTGATTGACCCGACCACCGGCCAGCCGGATGCCAGCGGCGTGCTGCACAATGTGAACGTGAAATTTTATTCGCTGGCCAATTACTCCGGCGTCCCGGCTTCGTTGAAGGATAAGTTCGCCAACGAGCCTCTGCTGCCCAAGTTTGCGCTGACGGCGTTCGACCATTTGCTCGGCCCGCTGTTCATCGTCACCGGACTGATGCTCCTCATCGGCCTCGGCACGCGGCTCTCGCTTTTTGTGCAGGGTCTGATTTACATCGCGCTGGCGGCCGGGTTGATTTTGATCCATCAGGATGACGGCATTTCCTGGCTGGGCATCCACATCGCGCTCGTCGCGTTCGCGCTGGTTCTTCTCAAGCACAACAAATTTGCGCTGCTCAAAAAATGGTAAAACCGCTTGCTCCACTCCTCACACGGCGCGATTTCATCGGCGCCACGGCCGCCGCCGGCGCCGGTTTGCTGCTCACTTCGTGCGGCCCCGATGCGGTCGTCGAAAAAAAGAAATCCACGCTCAACACCCTCAATGTCGCCCTCATCGGTTTTGGAGCGGAAGGCGCGGTGTTGTCGGAATCCCTTTTGAATATTGAAGGCGTCCAGTTGGTCGCCCTGTGTGACATCTGGGAATACAACCGCAACAAAGGCCAGCGGCAACTCAAGGCCGGCGGCGCGGACGTTCGCGCCTATGAAAATTACGAAGACCTGCTCGCCGGGGAAAAAGATTTGCAGGCCGTCGTCATCGCCACGCCGGATTTCTGGCACGCGCCCATCACCAACACCTGCCTCAAGGCGGGGCTGCACGTCTATTGCGAGAAGATGATGAGCAACACCATCGAGGACGCGCGTTCCATGGTGCGGACCATGCGGGAGACCGGAAAGTTGTTGCAGATCGGCCACCAGCGCCGCAGCAACCCGCGCTACCTGTTTGCGAAAAACCGGCTTTTGGACGGTGTGAAGCTCTGCGGACGTCTGACCGCCGCCAACTCGCAGTGGAACCGCGCCGTGGCCGTGGATTTAGGCTGGCCGAAAAAATCGGACATGACGCCGGAACAACTTGCCAAATATGGTTTCAAGGATATGCACCAGTTTCGGAACTGGCGCTGGTTCAAGGGACTTGGCGGCGGGCCGCTGTCCGACCTCGGCGCGCATCAGATT
>Ga0208220_1000057_pt1 | contig 39875 bp, 34 predicted proteins | sample NGESurdeep092012_9_FD_184484 | JGI IMG/M metagenome (GOLD analysis project Ga0208220, IMG submission 184484) | Arctic peat soil microbial communities from Barrow, Alaska - NGEE Surface sample F53-1 deep-092012 (SPAdes) | ecosystem: Environmental > Terrestrial > Soil > Wetlands > Peat ...
TTTGGATCGCAACGCTTCCGACGCGCCGCTCAAGACGACGTTGCCCGCCGGGTCGGTGGATTTTGTTTCCGCGCCGAGTTCACGGCCCTGCTCGTCCACGATGCCCTCGCCGCAGACGATGACGACATTTTTTTGCAGGTCGTAAAGATGTTTCACGCGCGAGACGAGCAGTTCCAAATCCGGCGCGATTTCGGGAACGAGCACGATGTCCGGCTGGCCGTAAGCCGAGCCGAGCGCGATATAGCCGGAATGCCGTCCCATGACTTCGATGATGGCGATGCGGCGATGACTTTCGGCGGTTGTGCGAATTCTTTCAACGCCGCTGGCGGAAACAAAAACAGCGGTGGCATAGCCCGGCGTGGCGTAATTGACGATGTTGTTCAGATCAAATTGCGTGTGCGACTCCGTGCGCTTGTAACGGAAACCGCCCTTGGCGGACGCGTCGTTCACGCGCACATATTCGTCCGGCTCGCTCGGATAATTCAGTCCGAGGTCGTTGTCAATCGTCTTGGGCGCGAGCACCGTCGGCAGTCTTTCCGCAAATGGCTGCAATCCGTTCAACGTGCCGTCGCCGCCGATGCAGATGAGACCTTCGATGCCAAGCTGCTTCAGGCGCGACGCGACAAGGTCGAGGTCGTCCTTTTTATTTGCGTCAACAAAGTCGCGCGAGGAGCCGATGAGCGTGCCACCTTTCGTCGGGTCGAGTTCGGGAATATTTTGGTAAAGCGGATTGAGATGGACGTGCGGCACGCGCGGGTTGAATAAACAATTAAAACCTTTGATGAGGCCAATGACTTCAACCTTGAGCTGGTTCGCGCGCGTGACCGCGCCGTGAATCGTGGCGTTGAGCGCGGGCGTGTCGCCGCCGGCGGTGAGGATTCCGATGCGTTTCATAAAAAAAGTGACGAGTGACGAGTGATGAGTGACAAGTTGCTTCGCCCGCCACTTGTCACCTGCCACTTGTCACTTGTTGATTGTTGTTGTTGTTCCTCCTGCTGCACCATGTGCGCGCCATCGGGGCTTTCGAACGGCTGGTAAATGTAGGCGTTGAAGAGCGTGGCGCCGATGTTGTTCAACTTCAACTGCGCGTCGTCGAGATATTGGTGCAGGCCGTGGTCGAAAATCTCGTCAATCGTGCTGAACTGCAATTCGGCGAGGAAACGTCCGGCCAGCTTGTCGGTGTCGTTGCGGAAATATCCCTCCGCCGCGCCGGAAATCCGGCGGACGGCGTAATTCATTTCGCCCACGCAAAAACGCACCGAGCGCGGGAAGTTGTCGTTGAGCAAAAGAAATTCCGCGACGAGACGCGGATTGACTTCCGCGCCGTAAATGCTTTTGTAGGCGTCCCACGCGCTGCAAGAACGCAGCACCGCCGCCCATTCGAGCGCCTCGGACTGGTTCACGGCTTTCGGCGTGCCGCGCGCGGGCAGCGTCTCGTAACGCACGTCGAGAATGCGCGTCGTCTTGTCGGCGCGTTCAAGAAATTGTCCCGTCTGCACAAACCACCAGCCTTCGTTGTGAATCAACGTCGCGTTGGCGATGCCGTTCAAGTGCAGCGAGCCGGCCTTGATTTCCTGAAAAAATTCGCTGGGACTGCGCAGCCAGACTTTGCGCGCCTGTGGCGAGCGCACGAACAAATACAAACGGTTCAATTCCTCCCACAATTCAAGCGTGAGCTGGTCGCGCACCATCCGGGCGTTTTCGCGTGCGGCGCAAATGGACTGGACGATTGAGTTCTGATTCTCGGTTTGGAACACGAGGAATTCCGTGACGGCCTGGCCGGTCGCGCGCGGATGCAATTTGAAGAACGCCTCCTCGTCGCCGGTGGCCTTCACGATGGGCAGCCAGTGGGCGGCGAGGCGTTTTTCGTCGAGGTTGCGGAGGTCGAGGAGCAGTTGCAGGTTCACGTCCACGATGCGCGCGATGTTCTCGGCGCGCTCGATGTAACGGGCCATCCAGTAGAGCGAATGTGCGACGCGGGATAACATATTCTAGAAATTGGCCACGGAGACACAGAGGCGCAGAGAAATGATTTTTTCTTCTCTGTGTCTCTGTGTCTCTGTGGCTAAAATTTTATTCATCGCCATAAAGCACCCAGGTGTCCTTGCTGCCGCCGCCTTGCGACGAGTTGACGACGATGGAATCCTTCCGCAACGCGACGCGCGTGAGGCCGCCGGGAATGATCGAAATGCGTTCGCCGGACAAAATGAACGGACGCAAATCCACATGGCGGCCCTCGGCATGGCCGTCGCAAACCGTCGGGTGCTGCGAAAAAAACACGAGCGGCTGCGCGATGTAATTGCGCGGCTCGGCCTCAACTTTTTTGCGGAACTCGGCGATCTCCGCCTTCGTCGCCTTCGGCCCGATCAACATACCGTAGCCGCCGGATTCGTTCGCGGCCTTCACGACGAGTTCGGGCAGATGCTCCAGAATATATTTTTTGTCGGCCTCTTCGTTCGCGAGATACGTCGGCACATTGTTGAGAATCGGTTCCTGATCCAGATAATATTTGATCATTTTTGGCACGAAATAATACATGACCTTGTCGTCCGCGATGCCTGTGCCGATGGAATTGGCGAGCGAAACATTTCCGGCGCGGTAGGCGTGGACGATTCCCGGAACGCCGAGCATCGAATCTTTTCGGAAAACCGTCGGGTCGAGAAAATCGTCGTCAATGCGCCTGTAAATGACGTGAACCGGCTGCAAACCTTTCGTCGTTCGCATGAACACGCGCGAGTCGCGCACGAACAAATCGCGGCCTTCGACAATCTCTATTCCCATTTGTCGCGCGAGATAAGTGTGCTCGAAATACGCGCTGTTGTAGGCGCCGGGCGTGAGCAGGACGACGGTCGGGTCGGCCACACCCGCAGGCGCGATGTATTTGAGTGCCTTCAAAAGTTCGTGCGCGTATTGGTCAACGGGCTGGACACCGATGCTTTCAAACATTCCGGGAAACGTGCGCTTCATCGCGCGGCGGTTTTCCAGGACATAGCTGACGCCGGAAGGACAACGGGCGTTGTCTTCGAGCACAAGATAACTGCCGTCGCGGTCGCGGATCAAATCCGTTCCGCAGACGGAAATGTAAATGCCCTTCGGCACTTCAAAGTTCACGAACTCGCGGCGGAAATGTTTTCCCGACAGGACGTAAAATTCCGGGATGACGCCGTCCTTCACGATTTTCTGCTCGTGATAAATGTCGTGCAGAAAAAGGTTCAGCGCCGTGATGCGCTGCGCGAGGCCGCTTTCGATGTGCTCCCATTCCTTCGCGGGGATGATGCGCGGAATCATGTCGAACGGAAAAATCCGCTCCGCGCCCTGCGCGTCGCCATAGACGTTGAACGTCACGCCCTGCCGCAGAAACGCCATGTCCATCGCCTGCCGCTTGGCCTCAAACTCGGCGGGCGCGAGTCCCTGGAAAAGCTTCTGGAATTTTTTGTAATGCGGACGCAGCCTGCCCTTTGCGTCGAGCATTTCATCGAAACAATCGTTGGCCTCGTAATTTTTAATCATAACAGGCGCGCGTCATTTGCGCGTCACTTTTTGAACGGCATGGGCAATTTCAAACAGTCCAAATTTGCCAATGCAACAGCTTCCGTCGCGGTTTCGCTTGAATTTTCCAAATAGTTCGCGCAAATCCGCCCGGATTCACAATCAGTTTTTAACATCCAGATGATGTAAAGCAATCACCTTGCCGAACGCCAGACGATTCCGGTCCGCCGAAAAAAAGTTTTCCATTTTGTGCAAAAAAAGTTGTCATCCGCCGTGGTGATGGCATCGTAATCGCCAAGGAATTTGGTTCAGGCTTGAAAAATCTTGCGGCTCAATTTTTTTGAAATGAAAGGCGATACACAACTTCTGGAACACGGCGGTTTGCCCGCGCATCTCGTCGCGCTCATCAACGTCAAGCTCGCGCTCATCGGCTGCGCGCCCGTCCCGATCAAAAGCGACGTGGAGTTCGCCGGCATCGTCTCCGCGATGGCCGAACGGTCGCGCGAAAAGGACCGGCTGCTCGGGCAATATCTTCCCCCCGCCGACCAGCGCATCCAGACTTTTCTCTACGATTATCTACAGGACGTTCCGGTGACAAAGCTGCCGTCCCTCACGTTCACGCTCGACCGCGCCGGACTCGCGCGCGTGCTGTCGCTGCCGTTTGACCGCGACGATTTTTCCTCCGACATCATCAATTCCTACCGCGTGGCCAACGGCGTCCTGCACAATCCAAAAAGCGACCGGCGCACGACGCAGGGAATTTTTCACGTCACCGAGGGCGGACTGCCGATTCCCGACGACAAATCCGCCGTGCCGAAAAGTGTCTTCGGAAAATTGCTCGCGCTCGCGCTCAACCCGCCGAGCGACCTGATGCGGCTGCCGTTCACCGCCACGCAGCCGAAACCGGCGGAATGTTTTGTATCGTTGCTACTGCGTCCGATTGTCTGCCCGGAAGTTCCTGGGTTCACGCCGCAGAAAACGATGGAGGTCCGATTTTTCGTCCCCGGCAATCTGGTGAGCAATCTGGATTTTGTGGAAAGCATTTTTGGGAATGGCGGCGACCCGCTGCTGCCAGCGAACGATTCCGCGCTGGACGCGGAACATTGGACCGGGCACACGGGCTGCGTGATCCTCGCGCCGCATCTGGTCAAGGCGACGAAAAAATCCGTGGGCCTGCCGCACTTTGACCAGGCTACGGAACGCCAGCGCCGCGACGGGATGTGCTGGAAAAATGAGGACGAGCTTTACAACAACGGAGGCGCGTTCAAATTGACTTGCCGAGACGAAACCGGCATCATCGTCACGCTGATCGCGGACAATTATTACGGCTATTGCAAAAAAGAGGTGAAGACGCAGATCAGTTTCGCCGCGAACCTTTTCGGCAATTGCGAGGAGGAGCACGCGGGCGGCGCGCTCGTTTTTCCGGGATACGATCTGGGCGAGGAATTCAGCGGCGACGCGCACGTCCGGAGCATGGGCTATTCGTTCACGGACATGGTCGCGCGCTACGGCACGGCGATGGACGTGAAGCCGGAAGGCTACGCGGTGGACAAAAAATTTCCCGAAATCATTTACGTCCCGGAAATGGCGCACTTTGACCTGCACAACCAGACGATTTCGTGGAAAAATTCCGGCGGCGAGCGCGGCATCAAATTGCAGCCGGACAAAACTTATGTGCGTCCGTCCGGCTACAAAGTGCGGATGGAAAAACCGCCGGGCGCGTATCGCTCGTGGCGGCTGGTCGGCATCGCGGCGGAAGGCACTCTCTGCCACAAGCCCAGCACCGTTTCGGGCGGCGGCAAATCGGAGATTTCAAAACCGATCACGGACGCGATTTTGACCGGCCCGGTTTTCGTCGCGGATTTCAAGGCGGATTTCGACCGCGTGAGCGATTTAATTTATCGCAATTACACGGGACGTTTTGTTGACCTGCCGAATCACAAAGACAGCCGTCCGGTTTTGTCGGCGGAACGTTCGCTCGGCTCGGTCATCAAGCTGCTCACGCCCGACAAGCGCGAATACACCGCCGAATACAACGCATGGCTGGATTCCATCCCGCAATACCTCAAGGAACTGGTCTTCGTCGTGAAGCGCTATTACAAGCCCGAATGGGGCGACAACTGGCGCGACCATTTCAGCGTGGACATCATCAACGGCATTCCCGGCAACGAATTAAAATGCGAAAACCGCAAGCTCGTCACGACTTACTTGCGCGTCGGATTTGATGACGACGGCGCGTGGCGAACTTTTGGTTTGCGAAAGGATTTTCATCCGTCCGTGAAAATCCAGATGGAGGACGACATCACCGCCTCGACGCTCGTGCCGCCGGACATGGTTGGAAATGTTCCGCACGCGGACAAAAATTCCACGCTCAAGTTCGTGAAGAACTGCGAGCAGCGCCTGTTCCAGCGTCCCGACGACGCGATTCATCGCGGCTATGACAAGCAGACGGAAGCCGATTTTGCCCGGCGCGACAATTTCTTTTCCAATTACGAGCCGCTGCCGGCGAAGTTCGCCGGTGAACTGGTCGAGGACGCCGTCGGTTTTTACGAATTCACCGCGCCGATGCAAAATTTAATCCGCGAAGTCGCCGCGACCGGGCGCCCGGATTATTTTGTGTCAACCGCGCATCCGCGATTGGTTGACGGCAAGCCGAGCAAAAACCCGCGCTACCTGCAAAAGCGCCCCGACCTGGCCAACCCGCGCGACAGCTACCTCGCCGAGATGTCCGCGCGCCTGCTGCGCCGCATCCCGACAGGCGAGTCCGTGCATACGCCCGTCAATGTCGTGCTGCCCGGTCGCCGCAACAATCCGCCGGAAACCGGCATCCGTTCGCTCGCGTGCTACAACCCGATTCATTATTTTGAATTGCCGGAATTGTTCATGGAATTCATTTGCAGCATGACTGGAAAATCGCCGTCCACGACCGGCGCGGGTTCGGAAGGCGCGCTGACGAAAGGGCCGTTCAACGCGCTGCCGCCGATCATGGATTTGAACAATGCGCTCGTGTCGTTCATCCTCACCGGCCATCACGCCTTCGTGACCGCCGCCGGCTATGTGGGGCCGAACGTGCGCGTGGACCACGACGTGAGCCTGATCGTGCCGGAGGTTTTCTGCCGGATGACGCCGGAGGAGCGCACTCCGGAATTTTTGATCGCAAATCATTATCTGGAAAAGTGCGTGGATTTTGAAGTCACCGGAAATAAAGTCTTCGCCTCGCGGCTGGGCTGGCGCGTCAACATCCGCTTCATCCACGCATTTTTTGGCCGCGTGTTCAACCATCCGCACGCGGTGTTCACGGAGGAGATGCTCAAGCCGGAATTGCAGGGCGCGGATATTTTCGCCGACGGCATGGACAACATCGTGTCCACGCAGAAACGCGTCGCCAAAATGTATTTCGACGACGGCAGCATCGCGCAGGCCTGCCCGCCGCTGAAGGCGCTGCTTCACATCATGCTCCACGACGAGTGGGACGGGAAAAAGTTGGACGACGCAGAATTCCGCAAATTGTTCACGCGCGAAAATCTTTTGTCGAGCGGCTGGTATGCGGCGCGGCTGGCGGCGAAGCAGAAGATTGACAAGGCGCTCTGGCGGCGGCATGTCGAATACTTGAACCAGTTTTTGCGCAGGCCGAGCCACGAGGACGTTGCGGAAAATCTGGGCATTGGGAACCGCCTGGCGCGCGCGAGGAAATATTTGGAGGAAGCCGAATCGCCGGAGTATCTGAAAAAACTTTCCGGCACGCTCGGCGCGGAGCCTGTCGAAGCCTATCTGGGGAAGTAAGGCGATTGTGAACCTGTTGTGCATGATGCGCTTGTGGTGGTCATGCAACAAAGCGCAAAACAGGCTTGCACGGCGGGAAGTTTTCGCATTATCATCGTGACAATCAGTTTTGAGTTTTCAGGTTGAGTCCGCAAGGCATTTTGTGTGCCTGTTTGAGAAATGATGCGGCGGATGTTTTGGCATTATTCTTCAGGCGATGCTATGATTACTCTTAAATAAGACAGATTCAATTTGCTTGAAATTCAGAAAAAAAATCCCGTTATGATGTGTGCATCGAATCGTCGGTCGTTCTGGCGGCGAGGCATCGGGATTTTTGCCCTCTTTTTTCTGCTGGCGTGGAACCGGGAGGCGTCGGCGCAAAGCTACAAACTGCGTTACACCGACACGGCCGCCGGTGCGATCACATTTGTCGGCAATACGCTTGGGTTAAACACCGGCAACGGTGCCGGTTCGGTCGGTGCTTTCATCACGACGAACATCACGCTGAATGCGGGAGGAGGCTATCCAAATGGCACCACCCTGAACTGGTCGAACAATTCATCGTCGGCGGTGTTGCGGATGCCCACGAACAGCACGGTGCTCTATGCCGAATTGATCTGGGCGGGCACCTGTGAAACCGTCTCCAATGCCCCTGCAAATTCGTCAAGCAATGTTTTGAGCTATGTGACCAACGCCTCGGTGCATTTATTTCTTCCAAACGGCTCGTCGAACAGCGTGACGCCTGATCCCGCAACGCTGACAATCGTCACCAATTTTAACGGTTCGACCCAGCAGGCTCTTTTTTATGTCCGTTCTGCCGATGTGACCGCGTTGGTGCAGGCCGCAGGAACCGGGACTTATACGGTGGGCGGAGTTCCAGCTGAAATATCCGCGCTTGATGCCAGCGACGATTGTGCCGGGTGGACGCTGGCCGTGGCCTATGCAAATTCTTCATTGCACCAGCGAAACCTGTCCATTTTCGTCGGCAATTATTGGATTAATGCGGCGGCCGTAAATGTTCCACCGGTGGGCGTGGCCGGTTTTTGCGCGCCGCCCACGGGCGCGGTCAACGGCTATTTGTTTGTCAGCGCGATGGAAGGCGATTCTCAAACCACCGGCGACCAAATGGAATTTGGTGTGACTACGAATTCATTCGCCGCGCTCTCGGGACCCAACAATCCGGTGAACAATTTCTTCAGCAGCCAGATCAATTATTGCCAGCCGGACAATCTGCTGGGCACTGCAATTACAAACGGTTACCTCGACACTTCCGGCACTTTTGGATTAAGCAATTCGATTCCAGGCTCTTCAAAGATTTATGCGCGTCAAGGTTGGGACATCACTTGTGTGAACGCTTCCGCAGCCTTGACCAACGGTGCGACGAGCGCTTTCGCCAAATTCATTACATCGGGTGACGGCTATAGTGCCACCGCACTGGCGCTCCAGATTGATGTCGGCTCGCCGGTGTTGACGACGAGCCAGACCGTGGACAAGGGCAGCACTTATGTCGGTGACACTTTGACTTACACCGTCGTTGTCACCAATTCTGGAACCGCCGACGCGGTAAATCTGATCTTCACCGATCCGTTGCCGTTTGGCACAAGCTTTATCACCAATACCTTTGCAACCAACGGCGTCGTGATCGCCGGAGCCAATCCGGTGAGCGGAGTGGGTGTTCCCATCATCAAGCAGGGTTCCAGTTACACGGCCACTTACAAGGTTCAGGTGAATCAAATCCCTCCGGCGGCCACGTTCGTCACGGCGGCCACGATCAATTTCCAATATGCCGGAGCTTGCGCCCAAAGCCCCATCATCAACTCGACATTGGTCAACGCCAATGTCATCACATTTGTTCCGCTGCTGAATGTCAATAAGACCTCAACTCTGACCAATCTTGCGCCGGGCTCGAACTTCACCTACACGATTACCATTCCCAACATCGGGACGACCAATACCATTGATGCAGGTTTGAATGATCAAATACCGGTGGGCACAGCCTATGTCCCCCACACGACATATTTGAACGGGATACTCCTTCCGGACATCGGCCCTGGCGGGACGAATATGCCTTTCACCCTGACGACGTTGATAAGCGGGACGAACACGCCAATTGTGCCGGGAGTCATCAAAGTGGGCGATACTGCAATCGTTAAATTTACAGTTCAGACCGCTGCCACAAACCTGCCCAATCCCATCAACAATAACGCGACGATTTTTGTGAACACAAATTATCCGACGAGTTCGCAGAGCGCTTCCGCGAATGTTCCGCCGTTTTATACCGATTTGGGCGTGGGCATTGCCGGCACAGCCAATACTGTTGCTGCTGGCGGCAGCATCACTTACAACGTCACGGTCACGAACTATGGGCCGTATGCCTTCAGTCCCCTCACAAATAATGATTTCATTACGTTGTATCTGCCGTTGTCTTTGCAGCCGTTATCGCTGTCTTTTTTATCGCCGGTCTATTCTGCGAGCAGTGGCACTTACAACCCGCTTACCGGCGTCTGGACGGGACTCGATCTTCCTTCGAATGGCGTTGTGACCCTGACCATTTCAGGAATTGTTTCGCCAAGCACCGCCGCCACCAATATCAGTTCGACGGTCATTGTTACACCACCAAGCGGGGTTGTTGACATTTTAACCATTAATAACACGGCGACGACTTCGATTAATGTCGCGCAGGTGGCGGATATTGGCGTGACCATCAACGACGGCGCGACCAATGTCTATCAAGGCGAGACCCTGAACTATACGTCAACGATCGTGAACCTTGGTCCCAGCACTATTACCAGCCTTGTCGTCAGCAATATTCTTTCCACCAACGATCTGGCGTTCATACCAAGTTTGTATTCATATTTTACTTCCGTTCCAAATCAGGGAATTTTCAATCCGGCCAATGGGTTTGGAGCGGCCTCAACCTGGCGGCGGGTGACAGTGTTACATTGACATTGCAGGCAACCGTATTGAACAATGTAAGCGGCCTTTTCACCAATACCATCATCGTATCCACTCCGTCGGGCGTCACGGATGCCAATCTCTTGAACAATACTAATTCCGATGTGGACATCATCCTCACGGCTCCCGACGTGGCGATAACCAAGACAGGTCCTGCAAATGTTTATGCTGGCACGAATTACAGCTACACGATCACTCTCACCAATTCCGGGTTTGCCACGGCGAGCAATGTGGTTGCCAGCGACGCGCTGCCGACCAATGTGACATTTGTTAGTGCGAGCGGAAATGGGACAAATAATTCCGGCGTGGTCAGTTGGAATCTGGGCAGTCTCGCGGTCAACGCGACAAGCAATCTGACATTGACCGTCGCCGCGCCAACCAGCGGCAGCGTCACAAACATGGCCACGAGCACGGCAAGCACGCCTGATTCCAACCCCGGCAACAACACCAGTCTGCCAGTCGGGACGACTGTGACACCTGTAGCAGATCTGGCGGTCGGCAAAAGCGCGCCTGCCTCGGTCATCTCGACGAGCAACCTGACCTACACAATTTCCATAACGAATCTCGGCCCGTCGGACACCAGCGGCGTCATCGCGACGGACACACTGCCTTCCAACGTGACGTTTGTCAGCGCAACGGGCGGTGGCATTCATGCCGGCACCGGCGTCAGTTGGGCTATGGGCGCGTTGAACGCGGGGCAGGTGAGCAACGTGACATTGACCGTCCAAGCGCCCGCCAGCGGTTCCATCACCAACACGGCAGAGTTGAGTTCCACAACGCTAGACACAAACGCGGTCAATAATTCCAGCCCGCCCGCCATCACCGCCGTCATACCCCTCGCCCAGTCGGCGGATCTGGTGGCGGGCAAGAGCGGGCCGGCGAACGTGTTTGCGGCGGGCAACCTGACCTACACGGTGAGCGTGACGAACTTCGGGCCGTCGGCGGCGGCGGGGGTCATAGTGACCGACGCATTGCCGGTGGGCGTGACATTCGTGAGCGCGACGGGCGGGGGGTCTGACGCGGCCGGAGTGGTGAGCTGGGCGTTGGGAACGGTGGCGGCGAATGCGGTGACGAACGTGAGCGTGACGGTGAGCGCGCCGGCCGGGGGGACGATCACGAACCGTGCTGGGGTGGGCTCGCCGACGCCCGACCCGGTGCCGACGAACGACGTGAGTGCGCCGGTGGTGACGGCGGTGGTGCCGGTGGCGGACGTGGTGGTGCTCAATGCGGGGCCGGCGGTGGTGGCGGCCGGGGCGGCGTATACGAACACGGTCACGGTGACGAACGCGGGGCCGAGCGTGGCGACGAACGTGGTGGTGGTGGACACGGAGCCCGGCGGGGCGCAGGTGACCAACACGGTGGCCAGCCTTGGGGCGGGCGTGGGGACGAACTTTATTGTGGTGGAGGTGGCGCCCGGGGCCGGGCCGCTGACCAACAGCGCGACGGGGACGGCGGGCACTGGCGACCCGAATCCCGGGAACAACACGGACATCGAGTCGGTGACGGCGGTGAGTGTTTTGCTACCGTCAGCAGACGTGCAGGTGTTTGTGACCGGCCCGACAAACGTGACGGTGGGTGACGGCTTTTCCTACACGGTTCTCGTGACCAACGGTGGCCCGGCCACGGCGGTCAACACGCTCGTGACAAATATTTTGCCTGCGACAAACCTGATTGTTTTCGCCAGCGCATCAGGCGGCGGCGTGCTTTCTTCCAACAACGTTGTGACGTGGCCGGTAATTGCGTCGCTGACCAACGGCCAGGCGACGAATTTGATTTTGACCGTCGCTCCTGCGGCGGGTGTCTCAACAAATTCGCCCACGTCGAACCCGTTTAATTTTATCCAGACAAACACGACTCCGTCCGTCGGGTTCCTGACGAACAAGGCGTCGGCTTTTGCGGCGACGTTCGATCCAAACCTGACGAACAACAGCGCCTCGACCGCCTACACTAACGCGCAGGTGCAGACGCAGATTGTGCCGGGCGTGTTCAGCATCTTTATCGCGACGAACACATATCCGACCAACGGACTGCAAGGCGTCATCACCAACACCATCATTCCCATCGGGCCAAACCTGTTCATTGTCGGCACCAGCGCATGGAATCCTGAAACACAGCTTTATGAGGAGAACGTGTCAGTCACGAACTTCGGAACGGCGGCGGTTTATTCGTTGCGGCTTTATGTCAACGGCCCCGGCGGTGTTCCGGTTCCCCTGCGCAGCGGTGTGACTCTTTACAACGCCACCGGCACCGACTTCAAAGGCCAGTATGTGGAATATAATCCGCTCACGCCTTTGCTTCCGGGCAATGGAGTCACGTTCCTGCTTGAATTTTATGTGGTGAATGGGCTTCCATTCACGAATTCATTGACGGCTGTGGCGGCTCTCGCGCCGGTAACGGGATATATCATTGGCGTTGCGACAAACAACATCCAGCACTTCACCATGGATACGCGCAATCCCGACACGCGTTCGTTGATTCAATTTGCCTCCATTCCAGGCCGGACATACACGATCGAATACAGCCCCGACATGGTGACATGGTATGTCGCCGTGCCGTCCATCGTCGCAACTTCGACCTCCACTGCATGGTATGACGACGGCCCGCCGAAGACCTTGAGCAAACCGTTCACGGCGGCGGTTCCCAGCCGGTATTACCGGGTGTTTCTTGACCCGTGATTTTGACTGATGAAAAATACACATCATAACTGGACTCTTCCATTGACGGGAATGGCCCTGTTCACAACTGCGGTATCGGCAGAGCAGGATTTGAACACCTATCTGCAATCCACCAATCACGTCACGCTTTCACTCCGGTTCGGGCTGAACATACGCGCCAGCTTCAAGGGATTTGGCAATGGCCTCTACTATGTTCCGGGGTCGTCCTCCGGCAACGGGCGGACGACGCCATTTGGCGACCCTTACAATTATGATGACGGCTATGTCCTGACGACCAGTTCATACACTCCCAATCCTGACAACAGTCCCAATCCCACCTTTACGACTTATTGGGGTTACGACAACCAGCAACTCGTTTCCGCCGGAGGTCAATTGATTGGTTCTGCTGGAGCATACACGGGCGTTGCCTTGAGCCGCAGCACCGCCACGGGAATTTCCGCCAGCCAGTCCGGTAGTGACGGCCAATCCTATCCCGGATTTGAACTTGCCTACGACCGCGAGTTGGGGAAAAAGGAAAACTGGCACGATATGCATTTCGGGCTTGAGGGCGCGGTAAATTACATGAAAATTTCTGTCAACGAAAACAGCGCATCCGGCGCATCCGTCTCCACGCTGACGGATGTTTATAATTTTCCCATCACGGAATCTTCCCCGCCACCCACCGCCGACAGCGGAGGCCCTTCAAGCATTGCCTTGACGTCGTCGCCCGTCAGTTCCAGCATCTCTTCCGCATCTGGATCATTTTTATCGCAGGATCAATATAACGGCGATCTCTGGGGCTTCCGCCTCGGCCCATATGTGGATTTTCCGATGAGCAAAAAATGGAGCCTGCACCTTTCCGGCGGCCTGGCGCTCGGACTGCTTGACGACAGCGAGGCCTGGCAGCAAACCCTCAACAATGTTCCCGGCATCGGCAGCCTGACCGCCTCCGGTCAGGGTAGCGACTTCAAAATGCTCTGGGGCTATTACGTCAGCCTCGACGCGGCCTACCAGTTCAACAAGCGCTGGGGCGTCGAAGGCGGCGTGCAATTTGAAGACATCGGCAAGTATAACCACACATTCAGCGGGCGCGAAGTCAACTTGGACTTGAGCCGTTCCCTTTTCGTGCAGGTCGGCATCAGCTACAGTTTCTAAACCCGGTCCAGGACGCACATAAAATTGTTTCGCCCGCATCCGCCCACTTGCTATAAATGTCCGTCCATTTTTTATGACCAATTATCTGCCTTTGGGAAAATTTTCCTTTGGTATGGGCGACCGTTTTGCACAACAAGGCAAGGCTCAACTGCAAGCCTGCATCCTTGCGACCAAACTCGGAACGGAGATCGTTCCGGTCTGGAACAAGTCGAATCGCGAACATATGTTCATTGGCACCGAGCCGTCCAGCCTGCGCGTCGAGGCGGATGCCGCGGTGAAAGTGCTGGGCTGGAACAAAAGTTACCACGTGGACGCCGACCACATCCGGCTCGGAACGGTGGACCGCTTTATCGCGCCGTCGGATTTTTTCACCATTGACGTGGCCGACTCCATCGGCAAACCGGCGGAGGCGAAGGCCGTAAAAAAATTTGTCGGACGTCATCCCGAAATCATCGGGAAAATTTCCATTCCAAAAATCAAGCATCGGTTTGAAATCTCCCGCGCCGAAGTCGGGCGCGTGGCGAACAAGTTTCTGCTCGCCGTGCAAGACGCCGGCAAAATCTACCGCCACATCGCCCGCCAGAAAGGCGCGGCGAATTTCATCACCGAAATTTCGATGGATGAAACGGACAGCCCGCAGACGCCGCCGGAACTGCTCATCATTCTTGCCGCGATTGCCGACGAAAAGATTCCGATCCAAACCATCGCGCCGAAATTCACGGGCCGCTTCAACAAGGGCGTGGATTACGTCGGCGACATCAAACAGTTCGAGCGTGAATTTAACGAAGACCTTGCAGTCATCGCGTTTGCCATTCAGAAATATGGTTTGCCGCCGACGCTCAAGTTGAGCGTCCATTCGGGCAGCGACAAGTTTTCGATTTACGAGCCGATGCGCAAGGCGTTGAAAAAATTCGGCGCGGGCGTCCACATCAAGACAGCCGGCACGACGTGGCTCGAGGAACTCATTGGCCTCGCTCAAGCGGGTGGCGACGGCTTGGAGATCGCCAAGGAGATTTACGCCTGCGCGAGCGAGCACGTGGACGAATTTTGCGCGCCTTACGCCAGCGTCGTTGACATTGATAAAAAGAAACTGCCAAGCGCCGCGAAGGTCAACGGCTGGAGTTCAAAGCAGTTTGTCTCCGCGTTGCGCCACGACCAGAAGAACAAGGATTACAATCCGAGCTTCCGCCAGTTGTTGCACGTCAGCTTCAAGGTGGCGGCAAAAATGGGCGACCGCTATTACAACGCGTTGAAGAAGCACGAGTCAATCATCGCCCGGAACGTGACGGAAAATCTTTTCGAGCGGCACATGAAGCCGCTACTCTTGGGCAAATAGGCCATGAAAACTTTTATCCACGACGATTTTCTTTTGGGCAACAAGCTCGCGCGTCGGCTTTACCACAAGTTCGCCGAGACGGAACCGATCTTCGACTATCACTGCCATATTTCGCCGAAGGACATCGCGGAAAACCGGCAGTTCAAAAACCTGTTTGAAATCTGGCTCGAAGGCGACCATTACAAATGGCGCGCGATGCGGGCGAACGGGGTTGCGGAGAAGCTCGTCACCGGCAACGCCACGCCGGAGCAGAAGTTCAACGCGTGGGCGAAGACCGTGCCGCAGACATTGCGCAACCCGCTCTACCACTGGACGCACCTGGAGCTGAAGCGCTACTTCGGCATCTCGGATTTGCTGGACGAAAAGACCGCCGCAAAAATCTGGAAAAAAGCGAACGCACAGCTCGCCACGCCCGCGCTGACCACGCACGGCATCCTGAAAAAATTCAAAGTGAAGGTCGTCTGCACCACGGACGATCCAGTGGACAACCTGGAACACCACCGCGCGTTTGCGAAGTCCAGCCATCCGACAAAAATGCTGCCGGCGTTCCGTCCCGACAGGGCGCTGGCGGTGAATTCGCCGGCGAGCTTTAACAAATGGGTGGAACAACTCGCCGCCGCAGCAAACACGGACATCAACAGTTTCAGCGCGTTCACTGGCGCGCTGGAAAAGCGGCACGAATTTTTTCATTCGCAAGGCTGCCGTTTGTCCGACCACGGCATGAACCATTGTTTCGCGGATTTTTGCAGCGAGAAAGTTGCCGCCGGAATTTTCGACAAGGCGCGCACGGGCGCGGAAGTTTCGCCGCTGGAACATTCGCAGTTCGCGTCGTTCATGATGGTGTTCTTCGGCCACCTCGACGCGAAGCGCGGCTGGACGAAACAGCTTCACCTCGGCGCGCTGCGCAACAACAACACGCGCCTGCTCAAGCAACTCGGACCGGACACGGGCTTTGATTCTATTGGCGATTTTCCGCAGGCGCAATCGCTCGCGGCTTACTTGAACAAATTGGATTCCGACAATCTGCTGCCGAAAACGGTCGTCTATAATTTGAACCCGGCGGACAATTATGTGTTCGCCGCGATGGTCGGGAATTTTCAGGACGGCACGGTTCCCGGAAAAATTCAGTTCGGCTCCGGCTGGTGGTTTTTAGACCAGAAAGAAGGCATGGAATGGCAGATCAACGCGCTGTCGCAGCTCGGCCTGCTTTCGCGGTTCATCGGCATGATCACCGACTCGCGCTCGTTTATGAGCTATCCGCGCCATGAGTATTTCCGCCGGACGCTGTGCAACCTCATCGGCCGCGACATCAAGAACTGCCTGATTCCAGACGACGAAAGCCTCGTCGGCCCGATGGTCAAAAACATCTGCTACGCGAATGCGAAAAAATTCATGGCGTTTCCGGGGGTGAAGTGACCGGACTCAAAATCAGCCGGAAAACTTTGTCAAGGCGGGTCTTGATTTGGTGAACAACCCGCGTTTGACAATTCCGAAGCGATTCACTAACGTCGCTTCTCTTAAAAATAAAATTCAACCGAAAAATTTATGGCCGCTAAAACTGAAAAATCTGCCGAAAAAAATGTCGCTGAAACAAAACCCGTCGCGTCGCACGCGCGCGAACTCGAAGCCGCCATTTCCAGCATCCACAAAAGTTATGGCGACGGCGCGATCATGCGCCTCGGCGACGCGCAATCAAAGGTCAAGATTGGCATCATCCCGACCGGCGCGCTCGCGCTCGACCTTGCGCTCGGCGTCGGCGGCATTCCGCGCGGGCGCGTGATTGAGATTTACGGCCCGGAATCTTCCGGCAAAACCACGTTGATGCTGCACGTCATCGCCAACGCACAAAAAGCCGGCGGACTCGCCGCGTTCATTGACGCGGAACACGCGCTCGATCCCGCTTACGCAAAAAAACTCGGCGTGAACCTCGACGACCTGCTCGTCTCGCAGCCGGATTCCGGCGAAGAAGCGCTGACCATTTGCGAAACGCTCGCGCGCTCGAACGCGCTCGACGTCATCGTGATTGATTCCGTCGCCGCGCTCGTGCCGAAGGCCGAGCTCGAAGGCGAGATGGGCATGGCCACGATGGGCATGCAGGCGCGGCTCATGTCACAGGCGCTCCGCAAGCTCACCGCCATCCTCGGCAAGTCCAAGACCACCTGCGTTTTCACAAATCAATTGCGCGAAAAAGTCGGCGTCATGTTTGGCAGTCCCGAGACGACGCCCGGCGGCAAGGCGTTGAAATTTTACGCGAGCGTGCGCCTCGATATCCGCCGCAAGGAGACGCTCAAGGACGACGCACAAAATCCGATCGGCAATCACGTCCGCGTCAAAGTCGTCAAAAATAAAGTCGCACCGCCGTTCGCCGAGGCCGAGTTCGACATCATTTACAATCACGGCATCAACAAGGAAGGCAGCATTCTCGAAGTGGGCATCGCCGACGGCATCGTGGACAAAAAAGGCGCGTGGCTGCAATTCGAGGGCGAACTCATCGGCCAGGGCAAGGAAGCCGCGCAAAAAGCGATGGCCGAAAAACCCGCGCTCGCCAAAAAAATTGTCGAGGCGATCATGGCAAAACGGAATTTGGCTTTGGTTGTGGAAGAAAAATAATTTTGCCATTCGAATCATGCTGACGTTTGAATGGGATGCGAGCAAGGCCGGATCAAATCTAGCCAAGCACGCCGTCAGTTTTGAGGAAGCGGCGACGGTTTTTGGCGATTCGGTTTCAATCACGATTCCCGATCTGGCGCATTCGCAAATCGAAGTGCGATTCGTCATTTTGGGACGTTCGCATCAAGGAAGATTATTGGTTGTTGTTCACACCGAACGAGGCGATAATATCCGCATCATCAGTGCGCGGCTCGCCAGCCGCCATGAGAGAAAGCAATATGAAGAAACCAGTTAAATCAGCCGGTAAAGACATGCAGGCGGAATATGATTTTTCGCGCGGCGTGCGTGGCAAACATTTCCGGCGCTATAATCGCGGCGCGAACGTGGTGGTTTTGGAGCCGGACGTGGCCAAGATTTTTTCCAATGCGGAAACCGTAAACGATTCACTCCGTGCGCTCGCAGGCATCATCCGCCGGCAAAAAACTGCTGTGAAATAATTTGGCGAAGCGATTTTGCGAAACGAAATGTGGCTATAGCCGTTAATTAAAATTGTTTCAATTATGGTGCTCGTTCTCGAAAACAACGGAAATTTACTTTATCTATTTTCATCAGTGTTAGAGGCCGAGTCACGCCTTGAAGCAATTGATGTTGAAAATCAAGAATATGAATTCTGCGATGATGTGGGGCAGCGTTTTGTCGGAGAAATCACTGCTCCTGTCACCATGTTGCGTTCTGGCAGTTTTCGCCTTCATCCTGAAGGTTTGCCTGACAGAACAATAATTGAATCTTTTCTTAATCGAGCACGCTCTTTGGATCGCGTTTGCAATGGCATTAAAAGCCTTGATGATTTACGGAAGCACTTGAATGCCTAAACAACCCGAAGCAGCGCTTGCTTTCCGCCCGTCGCCAATCCATGCTAGGATACATTTTTGACCCCGCACAGCGGACATTTTTGAAACATGAGCAGTATTTCCGACATTGATCTGGACCTGGAAAAACTTTTTCAGCCCGCCTGGGCGCAGGAAAAGCCGGCCACAAATCGTTTTGACCGGTTCACCGGCAACGAAGGCGCGAAGCCCGAACGCCGTTACAGCGACAAGCCTGGTGAACGCCGCGCCCCGCGCCGCGACAGCACCGGCGGTGGCGAGCGGCGCGGTGGACCGCCGCGCGGTGGTTCCAAATTTGGCGATCGCAAGCCGGGATTTTCGCGCGGCAACGACCGTCGTGATGATCGGAGCGAACACAGCGAGCGTCCCGAACCGCCGCCGCCGTTGCCGGAAATTTCCGTCACGTTTTTGCCGGGCGAAAACGGCGTCGAGTCGCTTGCGCGCCAGATCAAGATGACCGGGCGCTGCTATCCGCTGTTTCAGATCGCGCAACTCGTTCTGGAAAAGCCGGAGCGTTATTCCGTCCAGCTTGCGGTGAAGAAAAAATCCGACGGCTCGATCGCGCAGCAACTTTTCGTCTGCGCGCTCGACGACACGCCGTGGCTTTCGGAGGACGAAGCCGTCGCGCACGTTCTTAAAAATCATTTTGCCACGTTTTATCAGGCCGAGCGCACGGCCACCGAGCCGCCGAAGGGCACTTACACGTTTGTCGCGCAATGCGGTTTGAGCGGCGCGATTCTCGGCCCGCCGAATTATCACGATTATCAAAACCAGTTGCGCAAGTTGCACGCGGAAAGATTTTCGCGGATGCCGTTCGATGTTTTCAAGTCGCGCGTGAAAATCGTGAAGGACGAGGCCGTCGTCAAAAAATGGATCGAGGAGCAAAGTTCCAAGACCGAATACACCGTCCTCAACGTGCCCGAACCGCTCAAGCTCGCGACGCTCGAGGAAGTGGAGAAACATTTCCGCGCCACGCACAAGGAGACGATCATCAAGTCCGTCGAATCGCTCGTGATCGCCGGCGTGCCGAGCCGCACGTTGCGCAGCCGCGGATTGCAGCAGCTCATCCGCGCCGAGTGGGAGCAGCAAAAATATTTTCCGCTGACCGTCGCGACGAGGTTGAGCCAGCAGTTTGCGTCGCACGGGCTGCAATTTTTCAAGGTCAACAAAACCGTCACGCACGTCGCCGTCGCGCGCCCGCAATTTCTCGACCTCGCGACCACGCCGGTTTCCGAAAGCATCAAGCGCATCGTGGAGTTCATCAACGCGCATCCGAAATGCACGCGCCGGAAATTGATCGAATCGCTCGCGCCGTCGCCGACGACAATCGAAGTGAAGCCGGACGAACAAAAATCCGCCGAGCCGACGGCAGAACAAACTGCGATCATTGCGGATCTGCACTGGCTCGTGCATCAGGGTCACGTTCTGGAATTTGCGGACGGCAAACTGGACACGGCCAAAAAGCCGTTGCCCAAGCCGCCGAAGCCGGAAAAGAAAAAAGACAAGCCAGCGGTCGAAGGCGAAGCTGCCGTGGCAACTGAAACTGCGCCGCAAGCTGAAGTTGCCGTTGAACCTTCCGCAGAAATTTCAGTTTCGCCTGAAGCTGAAATCCCGGTGCCAGAACCTGTGCCGGTCATTGAGCCTGTTCCGGCAGTGGAACAGCCAAATCAAATAGTTTCCGAGCCGCCGGTTTCCTGATAGACTTCCAAACATGAGTTTTACCGCTCTCGGACTTTCCGAGAAAATCCTCGAAGGCGTCAAGGCGATGGGCTACATCGAACCGACGCCCATCCAGTTGCGCTCGATCCCGCTCGTGCTTGCCGGACGCGACGTCATCGGCAGCGCACAGACCGGCACGGGCAAGACCGCGGCGTTCGGACTGCCCATGCTTTCCAAGCTCGCGGCACACGCGCCCGGCCCGCGCGCGCTCATCCTCGAACCCACGCGCGAACTCGCCGCGCAGGTGGAAACCGCCATCCACGATTACGCGCGCTTCACCAATTTGAAAACCACCGTCGTTTATGGAGGCGTCGGTTACGGACGCCAGAACGACGAGCTTCGCGCAGGAACGGACATCGTCATCGCCACGCCGGGACGGTTGCTCGACCATTTGGAACAGGGCACGCTGCGGCTGGACAAGGTTGAATTTCTCGTCCTCGACGAGGCCGACCGGATGCTCGACATGGGATTTCTGCCCGACGTGCGCCGGATTCTGGACAAATGCCCGCGCCAGCGCCACACCGCGCTGTTTTCCGCGACGATTCCGCCGCAGATCGAAACGCTCATCAAATGGGCGATGCAAAATCCCCAGACGATTGAAATCGGCGCGCGCCGGACGCCCGCTGAAACGGTCAAGCACGTCATCTATCCCGTGTCCGATTCGCAAAAATCTGATCTGCTCATCCAGTTGCTCGAACGCGTGAATTACAATTCCGTTCTCGTCTTCTGCCGGACGAAGCACGGCGCGGATCGCATCGCCGGATTGCTCAAGCGCAACAATCACGCCGTGGCCGTGCTGCATTCCAACCGCACGCAACGCGAGCGCGAGCAGGCGCTGGCCGGTTTTCGCAACGGCAAATTCGAAGTGCTCGTCGCCACGGACATCGCCGCGCGCGGGCTGGACATCGCCGACGTCAGCCACGTCGTCAACTACGACGTGCCGCAGCATCCCGAGGATTACATCCACCGCATCGGGCGCACCGGCCGCGCCGAGGCCAGCGGCGACGCCTTCACCATCATGACCGCCGAGGACGCCAGCCACGTCTTCGCCATCGAACGCTTCATCAGCCAGAAAATACCGCGCGTGAAGCTGGAAAATTTCGATTACAAATACACGACGCTCTTCGACGAAAACAAACCCGGCGCGCCGAAAGGTTTCCCCGGCAAAGCCCGCGGCTCGCGCGTCCACGGCGGCTACCACTTCGCGCCGGGACGGAGAAGATAAAAATTAACCTGCTTTCTCCAAGTGTTCTGCAAAGAATGCTACATTGCGTCCGTAAGAATCTTTAGTCCAATAACCGACAATGTTAACTTTGTCTCCGACGCCCATATGGATTGAAGGATCAATTTTGAGCGAACCCAAACACCACGCTTCGACAAATCCAGCCGAGTTAAAATTAAAGTTAAGGCGTCTGTCTCCATCTTTGACTGCAACTACAGTGGCAGAGATTTGCTCATTTTCAATTTGTTGTATCATAAATTTGGGAATTAAATGAAGTCCAAGTGAGGACAAACTAGCGGCTCTTTTTCCGTGTAATCTGTAACATCTATCCAACCTACGGGATTGGGAACTTGAAGGCCAAAATGTCCGTTTCTTTTGGCAACATTAAATTTTAACTGCCCTTTTTTACCACGGCTCATTTGTTTGCCATAGCGGTCAAAAAATGTTTTCGGCAAATGAATTACTTGAACTGACTCTTTTGAGATTTCACAAAGCAAAACAGCTTCATCAAATTGGCCGTCCAGCAAGTTCAAAAACCACGGGCAACTTTTGTCCCGATCTTCCTTTGAATAAGTTATACCAAGTATTGAACCAGCCGAATTTTTGAAATAGCTGCGACGAATTCGTTTCAATGTGTTTCCTCGTTTTTCTTCTCTGTCAAAATATGCTCCTCGACATTCATCAGCTCGAAATTTTCCGCCATAATCCGTTGAAGCAATTTTTGAGTCATCAGAATCGTCGAGGGTAGCGATTGTTGGTTTTTCGGTTAAGCCTTTGCCATTTGGCTTATGCCGCTCAAGAACCAGTCTGTCAGCCTGCTTGAGTAATTCTGAATGTCTGTTTTTTAATTCTGTTGCACGCCTCAACCAATCGGTTGCGTTAAGCAGCTTGTCGGTTTCCATTTTTCGCGCAGCAGTTTCGACTTCTTTGTGAATATCGTCTATCAGCGTTAAAAAGATGCTCCAATCACTTTTATTTGAGTTATGTTCCATAGTCAAGTCAACTTAACATATTTAACTATAAAAGCAAGCAAAATTTTATTAATGTAAATTATTGAGATTGAGGCCTTAATCGAGAATCCGAATTTCATCCGGCATCTTGTCCATTTCCTTCTGAACCGATTTGGGCAGTATGACCCGGAATTTCATTTCGCCTTGCGTCCGCGACGCGCGCGATAAGTCGTCAAAGTGGAGAATTGACCGGCGGCGATTTCCGAATGTGCGCGGTCATGCAAAGCATCGTAAGCGCGTTTGTGACGACTTTTCACTTTTCGCACCGCTTGAGCTACAATGGTTTCATCAACCGTTGTAATTTCAGGCAGCTTACTTCCTGAAAGAATCATCGAGCGAATACGAGACGAAGTTATTGTGCGGCTTTTTCGCATCACGCAATGAGCCTAATCTTACTCTAAAAGGAATCAATGTTTTTCACTCCAAAATCTGCCGCAACAAAATTTGATAAACATCCGTTGATTCAATCTCCTTCGCGCCCAAAATTTCCGGCTGCGACGTGATGAACACCGGCCAGTCTTTTTTATCCGCCGGACGCCGCCCGTGCGAACCTTTCACCAGCGTCGCGTCGAGCGGAATCACGTCCATCAACATCCGCAGGCCGAGTTTTTTTTGCAGCAGCCGCCACGCGATCTTCAATTTTACCAGCGGAATCTTCTGATCGAGAAACAGTTCCACCGGGTCATAGCCCGGTTTGCGATGGATGTCCACCGTCCGCGCAAAATCCGGCGCGCGCGCGTCGTCGAGCCAGTAATAATAAGTGAACCACGCATTCTCTGCAGCGACGGCAATCAAATCGCCTGCACGCGGATGGTCAATGCCCGCCGCGATTTTCTCCGCCTTGCCGAGAATTTTGTCCACGCCGGAAGTTTTTTCCAGAATGTTGCGCACGGATTTTTCCAGCGACGCATCATTCAAATAAATATGCGCGACTTGATGGTCTGCGACGGCAAAAACTTTGCTCGCGCCCGCATCGAGAATTTCCAGACCGAGTTCGTCCTTCACCGTCAGCCAACCGCGCTCGCGGAAAATGCGGTTGAGATGAACCGGCGTGTCCACATTCGTGATGCCGTATTCGGAAAGCAAAACGATTTGCACGCCGCGCTTGCTGAAATATTGGATGAGATCGCCGACGATAGAATCTATGGCATGCAAATCAGGAACGATGCGCGGATTAACTTTGTAGGAGCCGACGTGAGAAGGCTCTGACTTTATTTTGAGACTCGTCACCTCGTCTCCCACAACAAACGTGCCGTGCCGTTGCAAATTGTAATCCAGATGCGGCAGGTAAATCAGGTTCAGCGTCGGCGAATATTTATTGTCAATCCACTTCGCGGATTCGGCAATCCAACGTGATGCCGCATTGTCTTTGCCTTGCGGTGAATCAATTCCCGCCGCCGGTCCCCAAAAACTGAAGAACGGAAATTCGCCGAGATCCTTTTTTATTTCTTCGCGGATGGAATATGGCCACGAATAAACGTCGAAAAGTTTCCGGCCATCGGCGGGATACATCGGGCGCGGCGTGATGGAATAATCCACGCTCGAATACATATTGAACCACCAGAAACAGTTTGCCGTCGTGAATCGTTGAATCGTTGAATCGTTGAATCGTTCGCGAAGTTCATCCCAAATTTTTTTGCCGTGCACGACGTGGTTCGACTGTTTCCAAAATTGTGTTTCGGCAAATTCACGGTTGAACCAGCCGTTGCCGACGATGCCATGTTCGTTCGGCAATTTGCCGGTGAGATAATTGGATTGCGCGGTGCAAGTCACGGCGGGAAATGCCGGGGCGATGTGCGCCAGCGCGCCGTGTTCCCGAAACTCCGCGATGCGCGGCGTGTGTTCGCCAATGAGCGCTTCGGTGAGGCCGACGACGTTGATGACTGCCAGACGATTCACAAATGAATTTTAACCACGGATAAACAGGGATGGACACAGATAAAATCCGTGTTTATCCATGCCCATCCTTGGTTTCATCAATTTTCACGTTGTCGAAGTTCGTGAATGGCTTCAATGATTTTCGATGAATTCATTTCATGCACTTCCACGCTACATCCGATTTCTTTGAGCAATGTAATTGTTAGTTCGCCGCCGAGGTGTTCTCGGAATTCTTCGAGGCCGGTCAGAATCTGCAAATATTCGTTCGCGTCGGCTTTCAATAATTCGTCCGCAAACAAATTGAAACCGAGTTGTTCGAGCAATCTCAAAATGCGTTCGGCGGATTGCGCGTCGAGCAAGCCGGTGTTGCGGGAATAAATCACATCCAAGGCGATGCCGATGGCGACGGCTTCGCCATGCGGGATTTGAAAATTGGAAAGCTGCTCCAGTTTGTGCGCCGCCCAATGGCCGAAATCGAGCGGGCGCGCGGAGCCGGTTTCAAACGGGTCGCCGCTCGTGGCGATGTGCTCCAAATGCAATTCGGCGCAGCGGCGGATCAAATGTTTCATCGCGGCTGGCTCGAAGGAAATTAATTTTTCTGCATCGCGTTCAATCTCGTTGAAGAAATTTTTGTCGCGAATGCACGCAACCTTCACGGCTTCGACGTATCCGGCGCGTTTGTCGCGCGGTTCCAGCGAGGAGAGCAGGTTGAAGTCGTTGATGACGGCGTGCGGCGGCGCAAACGTGCCGACGAAATTTTTTTTGCCGAAGGCGTTGATGCCGTTTTTGACGCCGACGCCCGAATCGGCCTGGCTCAAAGTGGTCGTCGGGATGCGGACGTGCCTAACGCCGCGATGCGCGGTGGCGGCGGCGAAACCGGCGACGTCGAGCAGCGCACCGCCGCCGACGGCGATCAGATAGGAATGACGGTCAATGTGATGGCGGCTGATGTGCGAAAGAATTTCGGTGACGAGCGTAATGGAATTTTTCGATTGCTCGCCCCCGGCCACGAACAGCGGCGGGCGGACGAGCTGCAATTGTTTCGCGTGCGCGGAAAAATAGTTTTCAATCCGCCGTTCCAGTGCGGGTTGCGATTGGGCGAGCGCGTCTTCGAGAACGACGAGAACCTTGCGTAGCGCGTTGTCGGCGAGGGCATCCTTCAAAACCGGATTGGCCGGGGCGAAGACGTCCTCGGTGAAGAAGACGCGCAGTTGCCAGCCGGCCTGGATGGAACGCTGAATTGCAGACATGATGATTGGTGCGGTGAAATCAAACAACGCGAAGTTTGTTCACAAAATAGCGGCTGGGAAAGCCGGAAAGTTTTTTGAGCAGCGTGTCCGTGTGCCACAGCTCGATTTTTTCAATCTTGGCAGTGGCGGCGAGGATGCGGTCGGCGGGATCCTCATGCGGCCAGTCCCATAACACGGACTGCCGCGCGATCGGCGCGGTGACGGGCAGAACCGTCCAGGATTCGAGCGCCGCGTCCAGCCAGGTTTCCGGGTCAACCAACAGGCGACGCTTCTGCCACAGCCTGTAAATTTCAATGATGCTGACGGCTGAAACAAACCGCTCCGCCGTCTCTGATTCCAGCATGGCTTCCACTCCGGCGGGCAGCGGCTGACGATGATGAAAATTTACAAACAGGTTGGTGTCGGCGAGCATTCTCATTTCCAGTCATCCATGACCGGCGACTGTAGGTCGCCAAACAGCTTGGGATCGCTGGGAACAGCCACACGCCACGGTTTTTTGCTTTTTTCCGGCGGCACGAGCATTGCGGCGGCTCGACCGTGGCTGGTCAAAGTCACGCGGACGCCGGCCTGGACCTTTTTCACGAGACCGCACAATTCACTGCGCGCCCGGCCAATGGGCATGGAAATCGTCTTCATGGGCAAAATTTTGCCCAGATTTTTCGAATTGTCAAACACCTTTGAACCAGCAGATTTATTTGTTGCCCGATTTGCCTTCGGGAATCCTCATGCAGTAGAACGAACGATAGACGAAAATCAGCGCGACGAGGAAGAAAAATATGCCGATGCCGAGCTTCAGATTTTTGTCCGTCATGGTCACGGCGATTTCCGTGGCGAGCAAACCGAAGAGCGTCGTGAACTTGATGATGGGATTCATCGCGACGGAACTGGTGTCCTTGAACGGATCGCCGACAGTGTCGCCGACGACAGTGGCGGCGTGGAGCGGCGTGCCTTTCTGCTTCAAATCCACCTCGACGATTTTCTTGGCGTTGTCCCATGCGCCGCCTGCGTTGGCCATGAAAATGGCCTGGAACAATCCAAAGAACGCGATGCCGACGAGGTAGCCGATGAAGAAATACGGGTTGAAAAACGGCAGGCCGAGCGCGAAGGAAAAGACAACGATGAAGATGTTGACCATGCCTTTCTGTGCATAGACGGTGCAGATTTCGACGACCTTTTTGCTGTCCTCGAGTGAAGCAGTGTGCTTGTCGAGGTTCAGGTTTTCCTTGATGAACACGACTGCGCGATAAGCGCCGGTGACGACTGCCTGAGTGCTCGCACCGGTGAACCAGTAAATCACCGCGCCGCCCATGAGCAGGCCGAAGACGACCTGCGGCTGCACGAGGCTCAAATGTTCAACCACGTTTCCAAAGACATTTTCGAGCAGCATGATGATGCCGAAAATCATCGTCGTCGCGCCGACCACGGCGGTGCCGATCAAAACCGGCTTGGCGGTCGCCTTGAACGTGTTGCCCGCGCCGTCGCCCTTTTCAAGTTCGAGCTTGGCGTCGGCGAAATTGGGTTTGAAGCCGAAATCTCTCTCAATTTCCGCGCTGACATCCGGGTGCGACTCGATGCGGCTCAATTCATAAACGGACTGGGCGTTGTCGGTGACGGGGCCGAAGCTGTCCACGGCGATGATCACCGGTGCCATCGCCAGAAAACCGAACGCGACGAGGCCGAAGGCGAAAATCGGCGCGGCGAAGTTGAACTGCGCCGGCATGAGCGCGAGCAAATCGGCGTTCTGCGAAAATAAATAGGCCGTGAACATCAGCGCCAGAATCACCAAACCCATCCAGAACGCGGAGAAATTTCCAGCAACGAGGCCGGACAAAATGTTGAGCGAAGCACCGCCCTGGTCGGACGCGGTGGTGACTTCGCGGACGTGGCGGGAATTGGTGCTGACGAAAATTTTCGTGAATTCCATGATGAGCGCGCCGGCCAGAATGCCGCAGGAAATGATGGCGGCCAGCGTCCACCAGAGATTCGGCAGCGCCTTGCCCGCCGCATCGGTGAAATCGCCGAGCAAAAATTTCGTGGCGATGAAAGTCACGACGATGGAAACGACCGAAGTGATCCAGACCAAATCCGTGAGCGGCGATTCCCAGTTAAAATCCTTTTTGCCGACATAGCGGAAGTTGCTGACGATTGTGTTGAGGTAAAATGAGCCGAGCGACGCGAGCACCATCAGGCTTTGAATCGCAAAGAGCCAGATGATGAGCTTGCCGCCGAGAATCGGCGACGCGACGAGCGCCAGCGCGATAAACGCGATGAGCGCCACGCTCGTGACGCCGTAGGTTTCAAAGCCGTCGGCGGTCGGGCCGACGGAATCGCCCGCGTTGTCTCCAGTGCAATCGGCGATGACGCCGGGATTTTTCGGATCGTCTTCCGGCAGGTTGAAGACAATTTTCATCAGGTCGCTGCCAATGTCGGCGATTTTCGTGAAGATGCCGCCGCCGATTCGCAGCGCGCTTGCGCCGAGCGATTCGCCGATGGCAAAGCCGATGAAGCATGCGCCGGCGAGTTCGCGCGGGACGAACAGCAGGATGCCGATCATGCAGAATAGTTCGACGCAGACGAGCAGCAGGCCGATGCTCATGCCAGCCTGCAGCGGGATGGAAAGCGTCTTGAGCGCGTCGCCTTTCAGCGCGGAGAAGGCGGCGCGCGAGTTTGCCGTCGTATTAATCCGAATTCCAAACCACGCGACGCCGTAGCTGCCGAGAATTCCAAGAATCGAGCAGCCCAAAATGGCCGCCACGCTGCCGACGGCCTTGCCCTGCAATTCCCAGAAATAATAAACGATGCAAAGCGCGATGAGAATCCACAGCGCGGCGAGGAATTTTCCCTGCTGCCAGAGATACGTCTTGCACGTTTCCCAGATGATGGCGGAGATGTCGCCCATGCTTTTATGGACGGGCAGCGCGCGGGTCTGCTTGTATTGCAGCAGCCCGAATGCCGCGCCGACGGCGCAGATGACCAGCCCCAGATACAAAACCCCATGACTGGTTACGTTTCCCTGATAAAACGAAACGTCCTGCAACGACGGCAACTGAATGTCCGCGTCGCCGGCAAAGGCGTTGGCCGCGAAAAATGCCGCCGCGGAAAAAATTACGGCGCGAAAAAATGATTTGTTTCTTCCCATAAACGAACGCACAGACTGCCGGAGTCGTTTTTGAATTTCCAGCAATTTCTGATGAAAAATGCAGGTGCGCCTTGCAAATGGCCCCTGCTCCACCAATGGATTTCTTTCTACGCGGGTTTTGGTTGAGCGCGTGGGCGATTTCGGTTAAAAAGATTTGACCAGGTTCGCAGGAAATCATCACCGCGTTCAATTTGAAAAGATTTGCCAAATTATGACACCCCAGATCACCCGGTTGGCGCGGTTCTTCGTGGTGGGGGCGAGCGGCGTCGTGGTCAACGAGGGCGTTCTGATTTTGCTGAAAAATTGGATGGGCATTCACTACGCCATCGCCAGCCTGTTCGCCATCGAGCTTTCGATCTTGAGCAACTTCGTGCTGAACAATGCCTGGACTTGGTCCGACCGGAGAACCGGAACTTTTGGCGCGCGGCTGGCCAAGTATCATCTCGTGGCGGGCTTCACATCATTTTGCGTCAACTGGAGCCTGCTCCTTTTCCTGACGGGATTTTTCGGCGTTGATTACCGCGTTTCAAATCTCATCGGCATCGCTGCGGCCACAGTTTTGAACTACGTCCTCAATCACAAATGGACTTTCCGAAAACATCCGGCGGGCGGGGATTCAATCTGGCAACTGCCCGACTGGGAAGAATTGAAGCAGATTCTGATCGTGCGCGGAATTTCTCCGCGATGGAATGTGACGGTGCTCATCCTGCTGGCGCTGGCGCTGGGTTTGCGTGTGGCGGCCATGGCTGGGGCGCCGCTGACGCCGGAGGAGGCGTATTACTGGATGTATTCGCAGCATCCCAGCTTGAGTTATTTTGATCATCCGCCGATGGTGGCGTGGACGATCTGGTTCGGCACGCAATTGTTCGGCAACACGGAATTCGGAGTGCGGATCGGCGTTGAACTGCTGATGCTTGCGTCGAGCGGTTTGATGTATGTGTTCGGCCGGATGTGGTTCGGGCGCGAGGCGGCTTTGATGGCGGCGTTGCTGCTCCAAATATTGCCCGTTTATTTTGGCGCGGGACTGATCGCGACAATGGATCCGGCGCTGATGTTTTTCTGGCTGGTGTGCATGGTGGGAACGAGCGTGGCATTGCGGCGGAACCGCGCATGGGGCTGGTATCTCGCCGGGTTCGGACTGGGCGCGGCGATGTTAAGCAAATACACGGGAATTTTTCTGGGGCTGGGCGCGCTGCTGTCCGTTGTCGGGCATCAACCGTGGCGGCGGCATTTGCGGAGCGTGCATCCGTATTTGGCATCGGTGATGGCGTTCGCGATGTTCGCGCCGGTGCTTGTCTGGAACGAGCGGCACGAATGGGCGAGCTTCCGATTCCAGTTCGTGAACCGTTTTGCGAACGAGACGATCAGCGCGGCGAGCGCGGCGTCATTTGCCTTGTGGCAGATCGCGATTGCGACGCCGTTCGTGCTGGCCGGCGTCGTCTGGATTTATGCGAGGATGCTGCGGAACCGGCGGCGGCTTCTGACGGCGCGCTGGTGGCTGGCGTTGTGTTTCAGCCTGCCGCTGCTGCTGGTGATGAGCTACAAATCGCTGAAATACAACATCCACCTGAACTGGACGATGCCGGCATTTTTGAGCGTTTTTCCGGCGGTCGCGCAGGCGGGTTTGAATCTGTGCCGTCGTGCGCGGGAAAAATTCATTGGACGTGCCTGCCGACGCGCCGCGCTCGGCACGGTTGCGGTCTGTCTGATCCTGAATTTGTTCGCGCTGGCTTATGTGCTGGCTTTGCAACCGCGAACGGGCCTGCTCGCGCCGTTGCGTCCGTGGGGCGAACTGGCGGCGGCGGTTGAAAAGGTCGCCGACCGGCTGAAGTTGGAAACGGGGCGCGAACCGCTGGTGATCGGCGTGGACAAATACCGCATGGCCAGTGTGCTGGCGTTTTACCGAATGCCGCTGGTGAGCGAAGTGCGCGCGAGTGATTTTACCACCAGCGGCTGGATTTTGGGCGGAGAGGGACTTGGTTTTCCCTACTGGACGGAAAAAGACAAATGGGTTGGTTGCGATTGCATCATCGTGGACGATTCAAACGACCTCGAACAATTCGCTTCGCATTTCAACAAATTTGAAATGGCGGAAAATGTTCACCTGAACGGCAAAACGTATTTCGTCGGCATCGGTCGCGGTCTGCGGGAGTAAAACAGAAGTTCATTCCGTCTGCCGCTTCAGCAGCACGCGCTCGATGCGGCGGTCAGGCACGAGCCACAGAAGGGCGACGAAGATGAAAAGTCCGTTGGAAATCCACACGCTCGCGAACGCGAGAGGAATGGCGACGAGATAGCACACCGGCGAAAGTTTTCCTTTCCAGTCCCTGCCAATTGCCGCCGCCAGCAGGGAGCCGCGACCTTGCGAGGCGATGATGGCGCGTTGCAAAATGTAATACGCGATGGCCGCCATCAGCAGCACGAAGCCATAAACGGCGGTGGGCACCGGCGCGAGATGATTTTCGCCCATCCAGCCGGTCGTGAACGGAAACAGTGACAGCCAGAAAAGCAAATGCAGGTTCGCCCACAAAATTCCGCCGGTGACTTTTTTGGCCGACTGGAACATATGATGATGGTTGTTCCAATAGATGCCGACGTAGATGAAACTCAAAACGTAACCCAAAAAGACGGGGAGCAAATCCTTCAAGTCGGCAAGCTTGTCCGGGTGCGGCACTTGTCCGGTCGGCTGCGGCACTTTCAAATCCAGCACCATGATGGTGATGATGATGGCGATGACGCCGTCGCTGAACGCCTCAAGCCGGTTCTTTTCCATGCACGATTTTAACCAAAAAAAATTGTGCGGTGCAATCGCGCGCTAGGCGGCGGGTGGCGCGGTGGCTTTTGCAGGCTTGAGCAGATGCGCGCCCTTGAGCAGGCGGCAGAAATCCTTCTTGCTGGTGACGATCTTCGTGCCTTCCTTGTTGCCAAGGTTGGGCAAGGATTTGTATTCCACCTCAAGCCGTTCGAGACGGACGATGCGTATGTATTCCTTTTCCTTTTTCCAGACCTGGCCCTGGCACAGTTTCATGGGACAAATATACGAACCGGGAAAGTTTTTGGAAGAAATCTGTTCCTCCTGGTTTTTGTTTCAGGAGAAACAGCAAGCAACGGACGGTTACTTTTTCTTGGCCGCAGACTTGGCGGCCACGGCTGCGCTTTTCTTGGCGCTGGCGCTGCTGGTTTTGGATTGTTTCTGGCCGGACTTCTTCTGGTTGGCTTTCGGGGATTTGTCGCCCATAATTTTATTTGTTCCGCAGGTTGACTCGCCGGCGGAATTTAAGTTTCCCCGCAGGGAACCGCATCATGCGCGCCGGACGGGTCATTGTAAATGGCAGACGCAGGATTATTTGCCGCAGGCTTGCGGCGTTTTCGACCAAAAGATAGTCGCCGATAGTTCTGGCTATTGCGGCGGAATGCGCGACAATGGACTTGTCTGTTGGATAGCTTGTTTCTTTCAAGGCATGGTGAATCTTCAGGTGAACTTGTTTCAGTGATGATTTTAGACCCGGTTTTCGGGAACAGTCTGTGGAAAGTTTCGGTTTGTCGGACAGTAAAACATCACATGAGCAATAAATTATTCGTAGGAAATCTTTCCTTCAATACAACTGAAAACAGCCTGAACGACGCGTTTGCGGCGTTCGGCACGGTCACTGAAACCAATATGATGATGGACCGCGAAACCGGCCGTCCGCGCGGTTTCGGATTCATCACCATGGGTTCCGCCGAGGAAGCCCAGAAAGCCATCGAAGGCATGAACGGCAAGGACATGGACGGTCGCGCACTCACGGTCAACGTCGCCAAGCCGCGTGAAGAACGCGCGCCCGGCGGTGGCGGTGGAGGTCGTCGTGAATACGGCGGCAGCGGCGGCGGACGCCGTTATTGAGCGCAATTAAGTTTTCGCAGCGGGGCTTGGGTAAAACCAGGCCCCGTTTTTTTATTTTCGAAAATTGTTTTGGCTCTTGCGAATGTAAATGCTTTTAGGAAAATTGAACCATTGCCGAAGGGATAGTGTGACCGATTGTCTCCTATTAGAATTAGACAACATATCATGCCATGATACATCCGCAGTTTTATCATTGGGTCTGGCTTCTGCTCTGCACGGCCTATGGATTATTTCTGGGCATCCACGATTTAGTAGAGCGTAGAGAAGCCGATGAAACTCGGTTTTATTATATTACGCGAATCGTTGACCCCTTGATTGCATCGGGATTGGTAGGGTTTTCTGCTTTGATTGTGTTACGGCAGTTTTGGGCGATTGATGGATTGATTCTCTTTTTCGCCCTTTCGATGATTCATCATCTGCTGATTTTACGTCCAGCGCCAGAATCGCATCCCGTAGTAAAATGGTTCGGAGCTTCCCGCACCATGAGACTCTGGAGAGTTTTTATAATGTTTGTTCTCGGCGTTCCGATAGGCTTATTGATATGGTTACGCCAGATTTTTATTAGCGGATGATGCCTAATACGGAGATAGGCAACCTACCCCAATCATTTCTTCGACACGAACGGATTGCCCTTGATGTAAAACCGCAAATGCCGCCGCGCCCAATGCTTCGCGTAATCCACGCCAATGCGCGGACGTTTGACGATTGAAATCTTTTTTTGGTAGGGCGGCGCTGCCGCGCCGCCCTTATTTGGGCGACGGAGCACCGTCGCCCAACCGTAATCATCTGATTCCGCGATGAAAAAATTGTCGCTCAACAAATCATGGCCGTTGAGTTTCCTGTCAATTTTCATCGCGCGGCAAAGCAAACCCGGCCCGCAAGTGCGGCCTTCGATATTTTTCACCGGCTCAACCGCGCGCAGCAAAACCGCCGACGCATGACCTTCGTGCTCCGTCACGACGTTCATGCAGAAATACATTCCGTAAATGAAATAAACGTAAGCGTGGCCGGGCGGGCCGAACATTATTTTCGTGCGTTCGGTCAATCCGCGCGCCGAGTGCGCCGCCAAATCATGCGGGCCGAGATACGCCTCGGTCTCGACAATTTTTCCGATGCGCTCCACGCCGCGCGATTTGTGAACCAGAAATTTCCCAAGCAATTCCTTCGAGACGATAATCGTGTCACGGTCATAAAATGCGCGCGGCAGTTTTTTCACGCGCCGAATCTAGCAATTTTTGGAAAAAGAAAAACTCCGCCGTTAAAATTTCATTCGGCGGCAAAGCCGGACTTCTGAAGCGCACGGTTATTTTTCAATTTCCGCGACCGCTGCGGTTTCGAGTTATCTGGCGCAAGCGCCGGCGATGTTCAAGGTCAGGTCAATGTTGGTGGAAACCTTGTCCAGATTCTGGCCTTTCTGGATGTTGAAGTTCTCGCGGTTGATGCTGAAGTGGGCGCGGATCACAAGCAAGTCGCCCTTGAGATTCGGAAGGCGGTCGCCCAGCTTGTCCTTGAGATAGGTGAGGCTGACCGGCGCGGTCATTTCCTTGGAGACGCCGTGCAACGTAAATGTCCCGGTGACATCGGCGGTGGTGACGTTGGTTGCGGTCGTCACATTGGCGAACGATTTCGCCTCGAACGTGATTTCCGGATACTTGGCCGCGTCGAGCCAGTTGGCGCTGTGCATATGCTCCTTCTGCAACGGGTTCGGCACGGTCAACGATTCGGCTGCGACAATGATTTTCCCCGTAGTCGCCGCCGGATTTTCCGGGTCAAAACTCACTGTCCCGCTGATGTCGCTCGCGCTGCCATTGATGGTTTCGAGCGGGGCGACGAGTTTGAAGATCGCGTTGTTCATGCCTTTGGGTCTTTGAAATCAAATGTTTGCGGCGCGGCATAAACAGCCGTGGCCAGTGAGAGGAGCGGAATGATGTATGTCAGTTTCATATTGTGTTTATTGGTTATTTTGTTGGTTGAATTGTTTTTGTTTTGCGAAAGAAAAATGATGCGCCTGCCAGCAGCGCCGCACCGCCAAAGGCCGCGCCGAGAAAATCCACGCCGGGCAAAAACTTTTTCTCGTAGGAAATGCCCTCGATGCCCGTGACGGGATCAAGCGTCTTGACCATCACGCTGGTCTTGGTCCAGCCGCGATTGGTGCCGGCGACCAGCCAGGTGACAACCGTGGCAAGCGCAATCAGCAATGCGATGATTTGTAGAATTTTTCTCATAATTCATTTGGCTGCTGCTGCGGCCTTTCGACCGCCGCTGGTGGCCGTCCGCAAGGACTTCAATTCAAGTCGAACAACAACACTTGCGACGGTTTGCTTGCGGAAATGTTTAGCACATTTTCCTCGCTCACGCCAACGGCATCGCCGCCGGACAATTTTGTGCCGTTGATTTCCACTTCGCCCTCGGCAACGTGAATCCACGCGTGACGCCCTTTGGCGAGCGGTTGCGTGACTTTTTGTCCCGCGTCCAGTTTCGCGAACGACAAATCCGCGTCCTGATGAATTGCAATCGAACCATCGCGTCCGCTCTTGCTCGCGACGAGATTAAATTTTCCCGTCGGTGCGGCGAAATAATTTTTCTCGGCATAGCGCGGCTTGACGCCTTTGGCATCCGGCTGAATCCAGATTTGCAACAGGCGCAGCGGTTCCGTTTTCGACGGATTGAACTCGCTGTGCTGCACGCCCGTGCCGGCGGCCATGTATTGAAATTCGCCTGCGCGGATGACGCGGCCGTTGCCCATCGAATCCTTGTGCTCAATCGCGCCGCTCAAGACGTAGCTGATGATTTCCATGTCGCGGTGCGGGTGTGTGCCGAAGCCCATGCCCGGCATCACGAGATCGTCGTTGATGACGCGCAGGCTGCGGTAGCCCATCCATTGCGGATCGTGATAATCCGCGAAGCTGAAGGTGTGATAACTGTCCAGCCAGCCGTGGCTGGCGTGGCCCCGTTCATTTGATTTACGAATAATTTTCATATCCAAACTATGCGCGCGATTTGCGATTTGTGGAAATACCATGTTTCTTGCCTGACAATAACTTTTAGCTATAGTGCTTTCCGAAATTGGCGTATTCAGAAATTGATTGGAAAATTTTGCCTATGAAAAACATTCTAGTTCTGCTTTTGTGCTCAATCACTGTTTTAGTGGAGGCATCCACAAATCCGCCCGAACCTAGAGTTGATCCCGCACTTTCAGGACAGCCGGCCCAGTCTCAATCGCAGATTCGAGATTATCTCGAAATGGCTTCCTATGTAGCAACGGTAGCGCTTGCCGTGTTTGCTTTTTGCGCTTTGAAACAAATTCGTCTTGCGCGTTCACAAATTCAAATTGCATCAGATGCTTTAGTGGTTGCAAAGGATGACATCAAAATTCGTTCGCGGCGCGAGGCAATTGCTTTGGCAGCTAAACATTGTGAGGATTTTGCCGATGTGATACTCCCAAAACTTAATACTTGGCATGGTGAATTCGGTAGCAAAGGTATAATTTTCAAAGATAACTGGGAGCTTCTTAACAAGAATTTCGATGATACATCATTGAAAAATCCAAAACCTGCGCAAGATTGGGTTCAACTGGTTAAATCCAAAAATTTAGGCATGACGGCTTGCAACATTCTTAACCAATGTGAAGCGTTTGCGATTTACTTTGCTTCAGGTGCCGCTGATGAAGGAATCGCGTTTCCAGTCGTGGGTCCCCTTTTTTGCAAATATGTCGAGCAAAATGCGCCTTTTTTGATTCATATGCGCTCTCATAGAGATGCTGGCTTCACTTCCGGAAAATATGCCAATACGGTTCGCCTTTATGAAATTTGGGCAGATCGAATTCGTTTGGAGGAAATTGATGTTCAAACACAAAAGACCGAGAAGGAACGCGGTTCACTTAAAAAGGATAAAATAACGCCGATTGGAGCTTGAATCAGAGCAAAGGGCAATCATCGTCCTGTGCCTTTAGACACACTCGCAACAAATGGAATTGCGCCATCTACGTTATTTTGTCGCCGTCGCCGAGGAAGAAAATGTTTCCCGCGCGGCGCTGAAATTGCACGTCTCGCAGCCGGGCGTCAGCCGCCAAATCCAAGACCTCGAAGACGAAATCGGATTTCAACTTTTTGAGCGCAGCGCGAAATCGCTCAAGCTGACGGCGGCTGGAAAAGTTTTTCTGGCCGAAGCGAAATCCGTTTTGCAGCACGCCGACGACGCGGTGAAAAAAGCGCGCGCGGTTTCCGGCGGCGCGGGCGGCGAAATCAATGTCGGCTACGCGCCATCGCTGACGGTGCAGATTTTGCCGCAAGCGTTGCGGACGTTTCAGGAAAAATTTCCGGGCGTGCGCGTGGCGTTGCACGATTTGTCCACGGAAGAAATGCTCGCGCAGCTTGCTGAAAAGAATTTGCAAGTCGCGCTTACCGTCCGCCCGTCGGCGAAACTGTTGCGCGGGTTGAACTTTGAGGAACTGGCGCGCTACGAAATGTGCGTGGCCGTCGCGCCGAAAAATCCGCTGGCGAAATTGAAATCCATTTCGCTGGAGCAGATTTCGCGCGAGCCGCTCATCGCCTACAGCCGCAAGGATTATCCAGAATACCACGCGATGCTGGAAAAACTGTTCGCGCCCATCGGACGCAAACCAAAAATTGTCGGCGAACATGACGGCGTGACGAGCATCCTCGCGGCGGTCGAATCCGGTCGCGGTTTCGCGCTCGTTCCGAGTTGCGTCGCGTGCATGGCTGGGCCGCGATTGAAATTACTTTCGTTGCGTCCGGCGTTGCCGCCGATTCCCGTCGTCGCGGTCTGGCGCAAAGATTTAGAGACGGAGTTGGTGAAACAATTCATCGCTGCGGCAAACACGTTGCGGAAGTGAAAAAGAAGCCTTAATTGTATGTTTTCAATCATTGCTACACCGGTCATTCTGCCTGGGGAATTTCATAGTTGGCCATTTTGGTCAGCAGTTGGATTTATGGTTGTTGTCTGGGTGTTTATGATTCTTTTTTACAAAAAATGATTTTCAAATTAAGGCACCACCGAAATTCCTTGCCATTTCCCCGAAAGCTGTCATCATTGCCTTGTCTGTTAGATAGCACGGAGCTCCCACGGCATGGTGAATCTCAAGTGAACCTGGTTCAGTGATGATTTGAAACCCGATAGTCGGGAACAGTCTGGTCAAAGCAAAGTTCGGTCTAGGACAGCAAACATCACATGAGTAATAAATTGTTCGTCGGGAATCTTTCCTTCGACACCACTGAAAACGACCTGCAGGACGCGTTCGCCGCGCACGGCACGGTCACTGAAACCAACCTGATGATGGATCGCATGAGCGGCCGTCCCCGTGGATTCGGTTTCGTCACCATGAGCACGCCCGAAGAGGCGCAGAAAGCCATCGAAGCGCTGAACGGCGCCCAGCTTGGCGGTCGCGCACTCACGGTCAATGTCGCACGTCCGCGCGAAGATCGTCCGCCCGGTGGCGGCGGTGGCGGTCGCGGTCCTCGCCGTGAATTTGGCGGCGGCGGCAGCGGCGGCGGCGCCGGTCGTCGTGAACGCTACTAATTCAGATTAGCATTTCGCAGCGGGGCTTGGAGAAATCCAAGTCCCGCTTTTTGTTTGTCTGGAGGATTTTGCCGCGATGCGCGGGAAGGAAGATTTGCGGCGGAATTGAACTGGACAATTTTATTTCGCGAAATGAGTTTCCGGCTTGACGCGCGGTTGCACATCAGGAACCGCCGCGCCGCGCGCCTGCGGGAATTTTATTTTCGAGCGGAGCAGCAGCGTGCCGAGGCACAGGTCGGCGAAGGGCAGCACGACGTTGTAATTTTTGTGCATATAACGGTGATGAAGAAGATGGTGACCGTTGAGCCGGTAGAAAATCCAAGAGCGCTCCACGCGTCGGGCTTTCGGCAGGTGCATGCACCAGTGCATATATTCATACGCGCCGTAGTAACTGGCAAAGGCAAGGAACGAGCCGGTCAGCAACCACCAGCGGCCAACAATCCACGCCAGCGCGAGCACGGGCAACATTCCCAAAAAGATGAGCAGCGGGCCGTTCCACCACGCCATCGGGATGAGTTTTTTGTCCGGCTCATGGACGACGTGGTAGGTGTGGTCGGATTTGAAGATGTGGTGATGCACCAGTGCGTGGGCGCGAAAGGCGTAATCAAAACCTCCGAATGGCCGGTGCATGAAATAGCGGTGCAGCGTCCATTCAAAAAATGACGCGAACACGACACTTCCGCTGAAACCGACCGCCGACCAGAATATAAACGTCTCAATGGTGAACATAATCAAAGGTTGCAAACGGATATAATGCCAATTCTGCCAGGATTCTTTTGCAAATGGCAACCAAATTTTTCAGCGGGACAAGGCGTCTTGCGGATGAAATTGCATTTTTTCTTCAGATGAAGCGGATTTACGCGGGCTTATTTTCCGTCTGCGGATAATTTTATGGGGCTGTCATGGGCAACGCATTTTTGCACGGGGTCATTCCTTGTGTTTCATCAGGCCACATCTGTCCGGCCAGAAAACACCCCTTGAAAATTTGATGGCGCGTCACGCCGCGATGAAAAGATAAATGCCGCAGGCCGCAATCGCGCCGCCCGCATAGCGGACGGTTTGCATCGAACTCCATTGCCTCGCGGCCAGGCCAATGCCTATTCCGGTCAGATGCAGTCCCGCCGTCGCCAGAATAAATCCCATGCCGTAGTCCAGTCCCGAAGCCGTCGCGGGCATTTCCGCGCCGTGCGCAAAGCCGTGAAAAAACGCGAACACGCCGACGATGAAGACGCTTATCAACAGCGGCAGGCGGACGGACGCGGCGATCAAAACTCCAAGAACCAAAACCGACGTGGCGATTCCCGTCTCCACGAATGGCAGCGCGCCGCACGCCATTCCGAGAATTCCGCCCAGCGCCATGATTGAGACAAACGCCAGCGGCACGGCCC